>Ga0137302_10009_pt1 | contig 238118 bp, 256 predicted proteins | sample Ramsor2O_GlcNAcB_FD_97184 | JGI IMG/M metagenome (GOLD analysis project Ga0137302, IMG submission 97184) | Mouse cecal microbial communities from Vienna, Austria - N-Acetylglucosamine amended with D2O_GlcNAcB | ecosystem: Host-associated > Mammals > Digestive system > Large intestine > Cecum... | reverse complement strand
GAATCATGCGATTCTGTGCGCTTATGCGGTATTAGCAGCCGTTTCCAGCTGTTATCCCCCTGTATAGGGCAGGTTCCCCACGCGTTACTCACCCGTCCGCCACTCAGTCATTAAGGAATTCCATCCGAAAACTTCCTTCCAAAATGCTTCGTTCGACTTGCATGTGTTAAGCACGCCGCCAGCGTTCATCCTGAGCCAGGATCAAACTCTCATGTTCAATCTTGGATCTAAAAAGCGCTAGCTTTTTTATCCTTGTTTTACTGTGTCCTTTTATAAAGAACGTTCGTGTATCTTTTTCAAAAGATACTGAAAATCTCTTAGAATTTTCAAGGTTGTCTTATTGTTTAGTTGTCAATGTTCGCATTTGCAGTATTGTGTGCATAAAAAATGAAGTGTATCGCGTGAAGAATTTATTCTTCTGAGCGCATACGGTTTACTTTTTATATAAGCGGCTCTGCCGCGACTGAGGAAGTGAAACTTCCGAAGTGCACACCGCACTCAAACTTTATATCCGGAACCTCCTGTCAAAGTTCCAACGGAGAAGGAGGGATTTGAACCCTCGCGCCGCTATTAACGACCTACTCACTTTCCAGGCGAGCCCCTTCAGCCACTTGGGTACTTCTCCAAGCGTCCCTAACTACTTTGCTCTCAGCTGGTGCTGATCTTCAAAGCAACGGAGAGGGTGGGATTCGAACCCACGCGCCCTTGCGGACAAACGGTTTTCAAGACCGCCTCGTTATGACCACTTCGATACCTCTCCAGGTACTTGTTTTCTTTGTTTTTTAAGCGTCTCTCGCTGTGACGCTTGTATATAATACCAAACGCTCCTACACTTGTCAACAAGTTTTTTGAAAATATTTTATTTTTTTGTATTCTTAAAAATTAAGACTGCTTATAAGGGGTCAGCTGACTGCTCACCCCCTTTTGTTTTATCCTTTCCTTTAACACATACAAGAAACGATTTTATGATAAATCTCTTTTCCGTCTTTTGCCCTCACTAATTCCTCCATCATACGATCATCCTGTACCAGATGAATTAATTCCTGTAAAGTTTCCAACTGGGCATGTGGCTCTTTGATTGCCATCATCATGATGACACTGACACTGGTTTTTTCCTGACTGCCTCCCATAACCTGAAACTCAATTGGTTCGCTCAGGGACGCAACACAGATTCTCGTTTTCTTAACATATCTGGAATCTGTATGCGGGATTGCTACTTTATATCCATTTAACGGAAGTCCCGTAGGAAATTCTTTCTCCCTCTGTATCACGTGCTCCTCATAATCTTTTGTTACAATTCCTTTCTGATACATTTTTGACGCTATAATATGAAGGGCTTCTTCCTGACTTTCGGCCCTGATGTTGGTAAAACATGTTTCTTCTGACAATGCATCTTTTAGTGACATGGATGATACCTCCTTACAAGTTCTCAAAGTATGTGATTGCACCGAAAGAATCTTCAGCTTGAAAGACAGCTCTGCCTATAACAGCACCTGTTGCTCCGTTTTTCCTTAAAAGCCGTATTTCCTTTCCTGAAATGCCTCCATCCGCAATAATATCCTGATCTGTCCGGCATCTCTTAGCAAGCCATCTGACTTTCTCCACCATATCCGCTCGAAATTTCTCTCCGGCTCCGTCCGGTTCTGATGTCATAATTAAAAAATAATCGGCTTCATTGAGATAAAATTCTACTTCATTTACCGCTGTACGTGGATTCAGTGCAATTCCGGCTTTCATTCCGCGTCTTTTAATCTCTGTAATAATTCTTGAAGGATAGTCAAGGGCCTCCCAATGAACAGCTACAGCTTTAAAACCGCATGCCTGCAGATCATTCAAATAGTCCAAAGGATTCTGTACCATCAGATGAGCATCCATGGAAGCCTCTGTAACTTCTGCAGCCAGCCTGACCGTCCCTAATCCAAACGTTATATTAGGAACAAAGTTTCCATCTTCAATGTCATAATGCAGATACGTATGATTTTTGAGCTTTTCAATCTCTTCTCTTAACTTCAGCTGATCTGCCGAAGCCAATGACGGAAATATCTTCATAGTCAATGATTCCTCCGGCTCCTATTATTTATTTCTGAACTCTTTTACAACATCCATAAATTCTTTTACGCGTTCTCTGTCTACAGCATTTTCAAAAATCCCGTCCTTTTTAAATGTAGTTCCAACAACCGCTCCGTCTGCAATCTTCAGCTGCTCTGCTACATTTTCTTTTCTCACACCGGTATTTGCAAAAACGATGGTTTGCGGAACTTCATCTTTTACCGTTTTCAGTACCTGTGAGTCTGTGGCAGCACCTGCTGTGAGTCCGGAAACACAGAGTGCATCCGGTCTGCAGTTAAATACAGTGCTTTTCGCAATCTGGGCAATATCATCTCTTTGAATGTATTTTGCCGCTTCCGGTACGATGTTGAATAACAGTTTCACATCCTGTGCCCCAATTGCATGCTGATGCCTTACAACCTCACCGCAGTTTGTGTCCCAGATACCGAAATCGCTGGCATAGACGCCAGTAAATATTTCTCTGACAAACTTTGCTCCCGTAGCTTTTGCTAAATCTAATGACTTTTCCGGATCCCATAAAACATTCACCCCAAACGGTATGTGAAGATCTCCCTTGATCTCTCCAATGATCCGTGCCATTGCGGCTACTGTCTCCGTTTTTACCTTTGTAAGATAAGGAAGACTGAACTCGTTGGAGAACATAATGGCATCGACACCGCCTTCCTGCAGTTCCAGCATCTCTCTGCGGGCACGCTCTACAACTGCTTCCATTCCTCCTTTCTCGTCAAAACCCGGATCTCCCGGCAAAGCCGTGAAATGACACATTGCAATAATAACCTTGTCTGTTCCCAATACTTCCTCTGTCCATTTTTTACTCATGTTCTTCTCCTTTTCCTCTGCTTGCTGTTTTAAAGTTTTAACATCCTCTTGACAGGTCGACATGCCTTCCGAATTTACATGCAGACAGGCACATAAGCTCTGCGCAGTCTTCAATATCTTTCACACACGCTGCCTCCGCCGGTGAATGTGTATATCTGAGCGGAATTGATAAATGAGCCATAGGAATCCCCTCTGTTCCCGCGAGCTGTGTAAAAGCATCGTCTGTTATGACTCCGATCACCACTTCTTTCTGACAATTCATAAGTTCATCTTCCGCGATTTCCTCAAGAAATTGATTCAGCTTCGGGTTTGGAAGCAGGCCTCCGAGAGTTCCTCTCCCATGGAAATTCATATACATGATTGCCACACCTTTTCCAAGAGCCATATCATATTTGCCCTCCAGTTCCGGTGTATCACAGGCCGGAGAAATATCTACACAGATGGCCGCATCCGGCTCCAGCCGCTGAAATGTCGGTGTTGAAGATCTGACATTAAATTCTTCCTGCACCGTAAAAATTAAATAGACGGTAGCTTCGTGCTCTGCAGTTTCCAAATGCTCTGCCAGAGCAAGAAGTGTATAGATACCCATTCTGTCATCCAGGGATTTCGAGACAATACAGTTTCCCATCTTCATAAAATTAGGAACATAAGTTACTGAACTTCCTATATCGACGCCCAGAGACAACACTTCCTCTTTTGATCGGCATCCGATATCTACATAAATTTCATTTATGGCTGTAACCGAAAACTTTTTTTCTGCAGATGTCAGATGATGTGAAGTATTTCCTACAACTCCTCGGACTGAAGTTGTTCCGTCCAGTGTATGTACGTCTAAAAATTCAGAAGGGAGTACTTTCTCCGGAATCCCGCCTACTCTTTCCAGCCTTAAGAATCCAGTGTCTTCTATCTTTTTAACAATCAGCCCTACTTCATCCATATGTGCGAAATAGGCAATGCTCGGGGGATTCTCTCCTCTCCCCAGATAAGTTGCTGTCACATTCCCCATTTTGTCTACATGTAGATCATCAGCACTTTCTTTCAGCCGGCTGATAATATAAGAAATCATACGGTCTTCCCGTCCGCTCATGGCAGATATTTCTGTCAATTTTTTAATCTCTTCATAAATGTCCATTCTTTCCCTCCTTTACACTGTGCTTCCTACCCCACATGCATCCTGCCTCCGTCTGCGATCAGCACTTCTCCACAGAGGTAGTCTGACAATTCGCAGCAAAGAAACAGTACCACATTTGCTATATCATCCGGATAGCCGATCCTTCCCATAGGCATAATATCTTTATAGTGCTCCTGGACCGCCGTCTCTGATCCAAATCTGCGGGACAGCATTTTGCTCATGATCACTGCCGGCGCTACACCGTTGACCCGAATTCCGGTATGGGCATATTCCTTTGCAAAAAACATAGTCAGTCCGTAGGTACCGGCTTTTGTGCCAATATACTCGGGAATGCCCGTTCCTCCGTTAAAGATGGAAGCCGATGTAAGAATCACAATCCTTCCTTTGGATGCCTCTAAATACGGTTTTGCCGCCTCACAGCAAAAATAAGTACCCTTCACGTTTACCGCATAACTTTTTTCCCAGTCTGAAACGATACCTGCGTTGTTCACCAAAATGTCGATGCGGCCAAATGTTTCTCTGATCTCATCAAACATCCGGTGAACCAATTCCTCATCTGCAATATTACAGCGGATGAAGTAAGGCCTCTTCCCAACTTGTTCACACTCACTCAAAATTGTGTCTGCCTGTTCCCTTGTGCATACATCATTGATCACTACCTGTGCCCCTCCCTCTGTAAGTTTTTTGGCAATGGCAGCTCCTATCCCCTGTGCAGCGCCTGTGACAACGGCAACTTGTCCTTCTAATTCAATGTTATAGCCCATCTCTGCTCCTTTTTATATTGATCTGTTAAGCGAATATACCTGCAATCTTATAGAAAATCCAAGTCAGCCAGTTTCCGGCGGACAGAGCTGTAATATCCACGGCTCCTTTTGGAAGACTATATCCCGCATCCACAGCCATCGTTGTCATGGAAGCACCAAAACTGGAACAAATTAGCAGGACAATGCTCATAATAACAATCCCCGAAATAATAGACCTGAATAAATTTCCTTTACTGAGACAAGGTACCAGCGCGACAAAATATGCCAGGGATGCCAGATCACCAAATGGTAGCACTCGGTTTCCCGGAAGGATCATAGCTACTACAAGAACAATCGGTATTAGGATAATGGCCGATGCTACCGTAACCGGATGCCCGATCAAAATAGCTGAATCAAGCCCCACATAAAATTCTCTCCCCTTAAAATGCTTGTCCATAAATTTCTTGGCTGCGTCGGATACCACCGTTAGAGACTCCATAAATAATGCAATGAATTTGGGAATGATCATCATAACAGCGCCGATGGAGATTGCCGAGTTTAATAGAGTCGGAATGTCTTTCCAATAACCTGCCACACATCCCAGAATCAATCCCAATGTTGTACCAAGAACCAACGGGCTTCCAAAGATGCCCCATTTCTCCTGGATATGCTTTTCATCCCACTCGATATCTTTGATAATCGGAATCCGGTCTAAAACCCAATTCACACCGTTGATGATCGGAATACTGGTGACGACCCAGCCCTGTGGGATCGAAACACCCGGAATCTTATAAAACTTCTGAACTCTTTCTGCTGTCCGGTCAGCCATGACCAGACAAAACGCTGCGTGTACTGCACCTGCCGCCAGGCCGATGATCAGATTCCCTGTAACGATATACACTACAGATGCTGTAAATGCATGGTTCCAAAAATTCCATATGTCAACGTTCAATGTTTTGGTCGTTTTTGTTGCCAGCATTAAGATATTGACTCCCAGTGATACCAGTATGATCAGCACACCGCACTTTGTACTGTATGCCACCGCAGACCCCACAGCCCATCCCACATCCAGAATGTCTTTCTTTACTCCCAGATTGTCTGCCAGAGCAGTAACCATAGGATTCACAGTTGTAATCATGAGATTGATGACCAGATTTAAGCCGATATAAGCCGCACCGAATGTCAATCCGGCCATCAGTGATTTCTTCAATTTTGCACCAAACACCATACATATGATGAAAATGAAGATTGGAATCAACACCGATGCCCCTAAACTGGTCAGGGCACCTGAAACCTTTGATATAATTTCCATAAAATCCTCCTTCTTTCTTCTAATCTTTTTCTGTGATTTCTTGAATGGTCTTTTGCAAATCTTCCAGCAGTTCCTCTTCTCCCACTCCTGTCAGCAGCGGCAGTCCGTCAAATACAGGGATGCCCGGATCAAAAGCAACCTGGGCAGTGCTTAAGATCACATCACAGCCTGTAAGCCTGTTGGCCAGATCGTTGACACTGCAGGTCATAATGGAAACCGGGATGCCATGTTCATTCATATATTCCTGAACAATGGATGCCGCATGTGTGGATGTCGCAATTCCTGAACCGCATGAAACCATCAGCTTTATTGGTCTCTTCATTAAAATTCCTCCTTTCCTTTGAAATTTGCAGATTATATTGATCCGCCAGCCTGAATGCCTGTTTCATTCCGCAGCTGGCAGGAGAATCAATCAAAATATCGCTTATCTCCAGTACCTGTCTGGCAGCATCTTTCGGTGCGAAGGAGAAGTGCCCCATCTTCAGCATACTCAAATCATTCATTCCATTCCCGGCAGCAAATATTTTTTCTTTTTTTGCTCCGAGAACTTCCATCAAATGAGCTGCTGCCACGTGCTTGCCAGTCTGCTCAGAAGTTACCTCCGTAAAATGTTTGCTGGAATATTCGTATCTTCTCCCCTTCCACAAAGGCAGATTCCTACACTTTTCAAGTATCGTTCTATGATTTGCCGTAAAAGACAGTTTCAAAATATCACCCTGTGCCTGTCCGGCTGAGAAAATTTCTTTTCCCATCTCCTCCTTCACTCCGTGATTCTCGATCATCCAGTTGCTTCTCATTCTGTAGATTCCTTTTTCAGTAAAGATCTGGATACATATTTCAGGCAGATGTTCATAAATAAACTGAATATCATGCAGGATATCCTTCCCTAGTGGCTTCTTCCAGATCAGCCTCTTCCTCTGAAAATCATAAATTCCGGCTCCGTTATAGACGACTGCTGGAAATTTAAGATTCAGTTTTCTGCTGTATTCCTCTAATGCCTCCACAGATCTTCCGGTACACAGGATCAGGCGGCCTCCGGAAGCCTCATAGTCTTTTGCCGCCTGGATCACATCATCATGCAGATGAAAATCATTTCCCACTAAAGTTCCGTCAACATCTGACAGAAACATTGAATAATAATTCATACACACTCCTTTTATCCACTGATAATATTCCTGAACTCTTCTTTATCCACAGCTTTCAGCAGTCCTTGAACAATTTCTGTTCTCCCTGCCTTAAGCACCACCTGTTTCAATACTTCCAGCTCTTCTCTGTCTTCATCATCTACCATAATTTCGGGTATGACGAATAAAAATACCAGCCGGACCATCCTATTCTTATTTACATGCTGCTGCGGTGCCCAGTCAATCTCATGCTCGGATCTGATGCAGACTATGCTGACCTCAGAAATAAAATCCGATACAGCATGAGCCAGTGCGACAGAATTTCCGATCGCAGTGAATCCATCCTTTTCTCTTTTCCACACTTCTTTCATAAGTCTGCTCTTCGTTTTAGAATCTGTCCCACCGGTCAGCAGGCCGCTCAGCTGTTCTATCATTTCTTCCTTCGTGTGGATATCTGCATGTAGCAGAATTTTTTCCTCCGGCATCAAATCCTCTATGTTCATTGTTCTGCTCTCCCTCCTCTCATTAATACATCCAGGGCTTCCTCTCTGGTCTTAGCGGATTTCAGCCTTTCCGTCCTTCTTTTGTCCATCGACAGGCAATATAATTCATGAAGAATCTTCTGCTGTTCTTCTTCTGAACTCGTACACACATCAATCGTGAGTGCAGATGTCTCAGCATCCATATCCAGATATATTTCTGACTTCTCCTGGTACCATAAGTTCACATAGAAACCGGATATCAGCTCCGCTTTACATATCATTTCCCTTTCAGCGTCAGACGGACTTTCCCGGATCATTTCCCCCAGTTTAACGCCTGCACTATTGGTCTCCTGGCTTTTGCAGATATCATATATATAATTCCTGATAGCCTTTATATCCTGTTTGGTCAGAAGTGCGGAAATCATCAGGTTCGGAATATTCCCCGGGTTTACCGGAACTGTGGAGATAATAAAGTCTGTGTCTCCCAGCTCCCTCTCCTTCAGCTTCCGCGAAGAAATCGTATCAATCACACGGATTTTAGGAAATTCCTGTTTGATTTTCTCGCTCAGCAGAAGAGAAGTTCCAAATCCGCTGTGGCAGACTACCAAAACATTGATTCTGGATGACAGCTTGACGATCATTGTCTGATAATATGTAGCAATATTAGCAATCTCATCGAGTCTTATCTTTTTTAGATGAAAACGTTTCCCCACAACCGTACAGGCAATCTTACAAATCCCAAGCATCTGCGGGTACCACTGCTGCATTTCTTCCAGCAATGGATTTGTAATCTGAATATTGTATTCCAGACGGTTCAGCATCGGCCTTATGTGGAGCATCAGTCCTTCCAGTAAGGTTTTTTCTTTAAAGAAGTTAACGCCCATTACGCCGGACATATAATCAGTCAAAGCCATCGCCACCTTTTCACCGATGCTTCTCTTCTGTTTTATCTCTTTTTTTACTCCCTCAATCGTACTCAGCGAGCTTAAATACTGGTATATATAAGTAATCTCTTCCTCTCCAATATTAATTTCGTATTTCTCCCAAATACTCCGGGCAATCTGATCTGCTTTTTGATAAACTCTGTTCCTGTCCGTCTCTGACAAATCATCATTTAGTGAATCCATCTTATTGCCATCCCTGACACGTTTGATGCAGATTAAAATATGAGTAAGAATATTTACATAGTAAATATCATTGATGTCGATTCCCTCTTCTTCTTCCAAACTGACAAGAAGAGATTCCACAAAAATGATTTCTTCCAGCGAAAACACTTCCAGCAGTCCCCGCAGTGTCGGCATATTCAGCCTACATATCCCGTCCGGCTGTATATCGTCATTGAGACCGCCTGCTGTTCCCTCTCCGTTGATCAGTGATGCAATTGCTTCTCTGATATTAATTTCTTCACCTTCAATCCGGGTTCCTTCCACATTCCTGACCAACTTCAAATCAAAATCTGCCAGCCATTTTTCAATCAGCTTTAGATCATTTACAATACTTGCCTTTCCGACATAATATTCCTCTGATAATTTTTGAAGCGATGTAGATTTGCCGGAATGAATCAGCAGATTTTTGAGAATAATGCCCCTCCGCCACTCTACCGAACCGCTGCTGTCTTCCGGTCCATATGCTCCCAAAATGTCTGTCATTTTGATGCGGTCTCTGTTTTCCATATCCAGCAAAATCCCTCTTCCTGTCCTGCCTATGACCTGAATCTTTTCTTCTTCTAAAACCTGCCGTATCATTTTCAAATCATCCTTTAATGTCTTATCTGACACCTTTAATTTGTCGGCATAATAATGAACTGACCTGTAGCAATCCTCTTGCATCATCATCCTTATAAAATTCTTTTGTCTCTTACTTAAACTCTTCATGTTCTCTCCCTCTGGGATGATATCTGATATGTTACCTCTCAGGATTGTTTCCTTCCTCTTTAAACAAACTATATCACCCAATTGTTCTTCTAAAAATACAAAACTCCTACTCTAGCTCTAAGGAAGTTTTAGTACACCAATGAACAAAGTGGGCAAGCCCACTTCATCTCCCCAACCCCTCACTCTTTGAGGGGCTTGGCAACTTTGCGTGCCAGATGCAATTTGCCGCAGGCAAATAATTTCCTTATGCATCTGTGTACAGCCCGCGGAGCGTTTTTATTTCATAGGGAGGGTCGTAGAACTTTCCTATGAAATGAAAAAAGCCTATGCATTTCTGCATAGACTATCTATAACATTTTTCCATTTGCCAAACAATGCACTGCACTACCCCTGGTACATTCTTCCTATTTCTTCGTAAAAAACCGCTTCTGCAGTATCTTCATCTGCAGATAAATAATCTTATCATGTACATTGTGCAGGAACCGGAACAGCTTTCTGGCCTTCACAAGACTTCCTGCGATCCTCACATCCTCGGGAGTTGTCACCTTAATATTGTCATAACTTCCTTCAATGAGCTTTACTTTAACTCTCTGGTCTCCATAATTTTCAAGCACCATACCGTCATCGGTTGCGGTAGTATCTCCGCTGTCCATCAGCTTTTGATAGGCATCATAGATCAGATCAAAATCAAAACATTGAGGAGTCTGGACCTGCCAAAGCTTTCTTCTCGGAGGCGTCGAAACCGCATAAGTGTCATTGTCCACAACCTTGATCGTATCTTTTGAAGGGATGCCAACCACACAAGCTTTATGCCTGCGCACATTGATAATACATTTTCGTATAATATCGGCATTCAGCATCGGCCTCGCTCCGTCGTGAATCAGAACATAGTCTGCCTCCTCAATGCTTCTCAGCCCAAGATAGACAGACTCGTACCGTTCCCGACCGCCGGCTACGATTCTGCTCACCTTTTCAAACTGATACTTGCCTACAATATATTTCTGACAATAGTCGATCTCATCCTCTCCGGTTACTAATATGACTTCATCCACCGGACTGTGTTCAAAGGCTTTCAGGGCATAGTAGATCAGAGGTCTTGACTTAATGATCATATACTGTTTGGGAATCCCGCTCCCCATGCGTTTTCCTTCTCCCGCGCCAAGTACTATGGCTACGATTTTCTCCTTCATGGCATCTCCTAATTATTTATCTCTGGCCGATCTTCAATCCCGGAACCGCATTCAGATCCCAGCCGCTTCTGGCTCCGTTCATATATTCATAATACCCTGCGGCTCCAATCATTGCCGCATTGTCCGTACATAATATGGGTGATGGGTGATAAAATTCAATTCCTGCTTCTCGGCATCTGGCTTGAATCTTCTCCCTGAAAGCTCCGTTGGAAGCGACTCCTCCGGCAATCGCAAGTTTCCGGTATCCAAGATTCTTTGCCGCTTCTACGCCATGGGTACTGAGTACATCCACAACAGCTTCCTGAAAAGATGCCGCCACATCTGCCCGGTTCACTTCTTCCCCCTTCATCTCACACTTATTTAGATAATTTAGTACAGAGGACTTCAGTCCGCTGAAACTGAAGTCATTCGGTGCATCGTCCACTTTTGCCCTTGGAAATTTGATTGCTTCCTTATTTCCTTCTCTGGCCAGAGCTTCGATCTTTGGACCTCCCGGATAACCGAGACCGATGCATCTGGCTACCTTGTCGAATGCTTCTCCGGCAGCATCGTCCCTCGTACGCCCGATGATTTCATAGACTCCATAATCCTTTACATCCACCAGATGAGTATGTCCGCCGGATACAACAAGACATAAAAACGGAGGTTCCAGCTCGTGGTGTTCTATATAATTGGCACAAATATGTCCTTCAATGTGATGAACTCCTACCAGGGGTTTATCTTTGGCAAAAGCAATCGCCTTTGCCTCCGCAACTCCCACAAGCAAAGCTCCTACGAGTCCCGGACCATAGGTAACTGCCACTGCATCGATTGAATCCAGGGTCTCATCCGCTTCGTTCAATGCCTCTCTGATCACATAGTTAATCTTTTCGATATGCTTTCTCGATGCGATCTCAGGTACGACTCCTCCGTACAGCTTATGTAGTTCTATCTGTGATGAAATAATATTGGATTTAACACTTCTCCCGTTCTCCACTACTGCCGCGGCAGTCTCATCGCAGGAAGATTCAATTGCCAGTATTTTAATATTTTTATCCATTGTCTGCTCCCTATTCCTCACAAAAATCCAAAGTAACCGTTTTTCCGTCCTTTCCGGCCTTGGATCTCGGAAAGATCTCTCTGACCTTCCCCATAAATTCCTCTGGTCTTACCAAAGACGGGCTGTAATGGGTCAGCCAAAGCTGACCCACATCTGCCTGTTTCGCAAGCCTTGCAGCTTCATAAAATGTCATATGTTTATATTCTTTTGCCTTTTTCTCTTTGCCTTCTTCTCCATACATGCCCTCACAGATGAACAGATCTGCACCACGGGCATTTTCTGCTATGAAAGGAACAGGCCTTGTGTCCGTACAATAGGTCAGTTTGATCCCTTTTCTGGCTTCACCGAGAATCATATCACTGGTTAAGACACGTCCATCGGCTTCTATCGTCTCACCTTTCTGAAGACGGCTCCAGTACTTCATCGGGATGTCGTTCTGTCTTGCCTTTTCCGGATCGAATTTTCCGGCTCTCGGTATAATCATATTATATCCGTAGCACATAATGTTATGCTGTACACGGAACGCCTCGATCTGATATCCGTCCATAGGGATTATCTGCTGTTTCCCGGACAGTTCCAGAAATTCGATCTCAAATGGCAGATCCGGAGCAATGACCCTCAGAGACTGTACGACCCGCTCCACGCCTTTCGGCCCGATGATCAATAACGGCTCTGTCCGCTCGGCATTTCCAAGAGTCAGCAAAAGGCCCGGAAGCCCGCTGATATGATCTGCGTGAAAATGTGTAAAACAGATAGCATCCAGAGGCTTCACACTCCACCCCCGTTCTTTGATCGCCACCTGTGTCCCTTCGCCGCAGTCGATCAGCACATCATGACCATTGAATCTGGTCATGCATGCCGTCAATTTCCGATATGGAAGAGGCATCATGCCTCCGGTACCTAATAAACATACATCTAACATTTTTCATCCTTTTTCTAAGTCAAGACTTCTTTCTTTTCTTTCACAGAAACCGGTATTTTAAATTTTTTTACCAGTTCATCATAACAGTGTTCGCAAAGGAAAAATTCATGGCATTCCAGATCTTTGCCTGAAAAATATCCCCACTCCTTCTCACCTTTAAAAAAATCTTCCTTCTCTTTGATTGTTCGACCACATAAGTTGCACTTCATCTCATTCTCCTCCTTATAGGTCTCATTATAAGAAGGTTCTTCTTCCGATACTACTGGTAATGACTGGGCCGGCACGTCCCAGCGCATTAAAACAGCGTCTTCCATCGGATTCCGGTAATATTTGGGTCTTCGGCCCTGAACAATAAATCCCTGCTTTTTATACATGCGGATCGCCGGTTTGTTGGATTCTCTCACCTCCAGATAAATGGCGGAGACAAATCTTTTTGCGAGCTCCTCCTGCAAAACACGAACCAGCCGTGCTCCGATACCGAAATTCCGTATGAAAGGCAGGACACCGACTCTGAGCAGTTCTCCCTCGTCTGCCGCCAGCCGGCCTATGACATAACCGCTGACGCGTTTCATATCACGCCACACATATATAAAGTAATCCTTTTGTCTGAAGGCATCCTCGAGCGTGCGGAGAGACCATGGATCTGAAAAACACTGCTTTTCCAGTTCAGCAATCATTGCAAGATCTTTTTCTCTTACCTCAAATATTGGTTTCTTCATGTTTCAGTCGTTCTTCTCTTTCCCTTTCTGCTTGGGATTTCCGTAAATATTCAGGCTCAAAATCATCTGCCGTGACAAACTTTCCCTGTTGGTAATAGATGCCGGCCAGCGCTCCTACAGCACCGGCTCTCTGCCGTCCTGCAAAATCAGGAGCAAAAAAAGCCTTATCACCCATCTGCTTTGAGATCGCTTCCTTATGGACAGGAACCCCATCCCCCAGAAAAATTACCGTATCCTCAAAATCCGTCAGCTGATCCAGCGTATCCTGCATACTCTGGGCGCATTGTTCTTTTATCACAGTAAACTTTCCATGCTCAAAACGGTAAAATCCGGTATAAACCTGATTCCTTCTGGCATCCATAATGGGACAGATGATTCCATGTGCTCCGTACAGCTGAAAAGCCAGACCGTCCACGGACGGGACCGGAATGACCGGCTTGTCAAGAGCCAGACCGAGCCCTTTCACTGTGGCTGCCCCGATCCGAAGCCCGGTAAACGAACCCGGACCCATGGCTGCTGCAATGGCATCCAGTTCAGCCAGTTCAAATCCCACCTGTTTTCTCATCACATCCAGCATGGGAAGCAGTGTCTGTGAATGAGTCAGTTTATCGTTGACCGTATATTCAGCGACCATTACGCCGTCCACAAGGTAAGCAGCCGATGCTACAAGCCCTGAACTATCCAATGCTAAAATCTTCATCTATATCTCCTCAATCTTGATTTCCCGGTAATCAAATCCCCGTTCCAGGTTTTTGGAAATCGTAATCTTCGTATAATGCTCAGGCAGGATCTCCCCAATCAAGTTGGCCCACTCGATCAGGGAAACTCCCTGCCCGTAAATATAATCTTCATACCCGATTTCGTCCATCTCCTCAACGTCCCCGATGCGGTAGACATCGAAATGGTAAAAAGGCAGACGTCCTTCTTCATACTCCTGCACGATCGTAAAAGTAGGACTCTGCACGGGTTCCTCTATTCCGAGACCCTTTGCAAATCCCTGGGTAAAGACTGTCTTGCCTACTCCTAAATCTCCGCAGAGACAGTACACATCTCCAGGTTCGGCCTTTTCTCCCAGCAGAAAGCCTGTACGAAATGTATCCCCATAACTTAAGCTTTCTGTCATACTAAGACCTCTTTGCATACTTTGGAAGCTTTGTACTGGCCGGTACATGCTGGTAAATATAATTCATGATTTCGTTTTTCTGTTCTCCGAGCGCTACATCAGGATAAATAAATGCACTTTGTTTTCCTGTATATAAAATATACATTCCTCTGCTGTGTCTGATCTTAACGATCTGATTCCAAGGAATGACTCCCGTTTGATCTCCCATTGTCACATGAACTCCGTCTTCCTGAAGATCATATTCCGTTTCATTTTGATACATTGGATTCCCTGCAGCCTGTTTCTTTGCCTTCATATATAAAGTAAGCGGTGTGACGATCGTGAAAAGTGCGATCATTAATACTCCAAGCATTGCATAATACATTCCGCCTCCGGCCGCTGTGCCGCGGAATACCATCATAATTCCGACCAGAACACAGATGGCTGTAAAAATTCCCGACTGTCCATTATACGCATGGGTCATAGAGAACTGATACAGATCTTTTGCGGTTAATCTAATATTAAAATTCATCTCTTACTCCTTTATCTTTTATCATTGAATTTATGCTTTTCATCTCGCTCTAGTTTTTAATTATATCATAGTAAAAAGAGTTTTGGTATATTTTTTCTCCCGATGCAAACAATATCCACATGGGAAAATATATGTTTGTGAGAGGAGACGTAAACACATGAGAGCAACAGGAATAGTACGACGTATTGACGATTTGGGAAGGATCGTAATTCCGAAAGAAATCCGCAAGACAATGCATATCAGAGAAAGTGATCCTTTGGAGATATTTACAGAACATGACGGAAGTATCATTCTTAAAAAATATTCTCCGATCGGGGAAATGGGGCAGATAGCAAAACAGTATGCTGAGTCCATAGCTGCCACCCTTCCTCATACAATCTGTATCTGCGATCAGGATTCTGTTATCGCAGCGGCAGGTCCAAATGGAAAAAAGCTGTCCGGAAAGCTCCTGCATGAGCAGGCAGAACAGATCATCATTGACCGCGGACAGTTCAGTGCAGTCAAAGGAGATCAGAATTTTGTTCCAATCATCTCCGATTTCCCTGATGAGTTTACAAATCAGGCTGTGGCTACTATTATTGCCGAAGGAGATGCTATTGGACTGGTCTGTATACTTTCCAATGAAAACAAAATGAATGAACAGGATCTGACCATCGCAAAAATAGGTGCTTCTTTCCTGGGAAAACAAATGGAAGATTAATCGCACCGAAACCGCCGTGCAAAAACTGCCGGCATGCTCACCGCATGTCCGGCAGTTTATTATTAATCCAGGTATTTCTTAAGATATTTTCCAGTATAAGACTGTTTTGCATTACATATCTCCTCAGGAGTCCCCTGAGCAACGACAGTTCCCCCATTGCTGCCGCCTTCCGGTCCAATGTCAATAATATAATCGGCGGTTTTTATGACCTCCAGATTGTGTTCGATGACAATAACCGTATTGCCGCCTTTCGTCAGCTTGCCCAGGATATCTACCAGCTTATGGACGTCTGCAAAGTGAAGTCCTGTGGTCGGTTCATCCAGAATATAGATTGTCTTTCCTGTACTCCGTTTGCTCAGTTCCGTAGCCAGTTTGATTCTCTGGGCTTCTCCGCCTGAAAGCTGGGTGGAAGGCTGCCCCAGGCGGATATAGGAAAGACCCACGTCTCTCAGCGTCTCCATCTTCCGACTGATGCTCGGAATATTCGAAAAGAATTCACAGGCTTCCTCAACCGTCATGTTCAGGACGTCATAAATGCTCTTTCCTTTGTAGAGAACTTCCAGTGTTTCCCTGTTGTATCTCTTTCCCTGACACACTTCACAGGGAACATAAACATCCGGAAGGAAATGCATCTCGATCTTAATGATACCGTCCCCGGCACATGCCTCACATCTTCCCCCCTTTTTATTGAAACTGAACCTTCCTTTATTGTATCCACGGCTCCTTGCGTCCTTTGTCATGGCAAATAAATCTCTGATCTGATCAAATACACCCGTGTAAGTCGCCGGATTTGATCTCGGCGTCCGTCCGATCGGAGACTGGTCAATATCTATGATCTTATCCAGCTGGTCAAAACCTTCGATGTCTGTGTGTTTCCCCGCCTTGATTTTTGCACGGTTCAGCTCTTTCGCCAGTCTCTTATAAACAATCTGATTGATCAGAGAGCTTTTCCCGGAACCGGACACACCGGTCACACAGGTAAAGACCCCAAGAGGGATATCTACATCAATATTTTTAAGGTTATTTTCTCTGGCACCAATCACCTTCATCCAGCCGGTAGGCTTTCTGCGCTCCTCTGGAACCGGGATCTTAATCCTTCCGCTCAAATATGCACCGGTGATGGACTTTTTATTCTTCATTATCTGCTGGGCAGTTCCCTGGGCTACGATCTCACCGCCGTACTCTCCGGCTCCGGGTCCTACGTCCACAATATGGTCCGCCGCCAGCATCGTATCCTCATCGTGTTCCACGACCAGCAGGGTATTTCCCAGATCTTTTAAATTTTTCAGGGCATTGATCAGCTTGTCATTATCTCTCTGGTGCAGACCGATGCTCGGTTCATCCAAAATATATGCCACACCCACAAGACCCGATCCGATCTGGGTTGCAAGACGTATCCTCTGGGCTTCTCCCCCGGAAAGTGTGCCGGTTGCCCTGGAGAGTGTCAGATATTCAAGCCCCACATTGTTGAGGAACCCAACTCTGGCCTTAATTTCCTTTAGAATCTGGCTTCCGATAAACTGCTGGCGGTCTGTCAGTTCCATCCCGTCCAAAAAGGCAGAAATTTCTCCCACAGACATATCACACATTTCCGCAATATTTTTTCCGGCCACAGTCACAGCCAGCGACTCTGCCTTCAGTCTCTGTCCGTGGCACTCCTCACATGGGGTAACTGTCATGTAATTTTCGTACTCCGCCTTCATAGATTCAGAGGATTCCCGGTATCTCCGGCCTACATTTCTGATCAGACCTTCAAAGGAGACATCATAGACACCCTGTCCCCTCTGCCCGGTATAATGAACCTTCACTTCTTTTCCATTTGTTCCGTAGAGAATCACATCTCTGATCTTTTTCGGATAGTCTTTAAAAGGTGTGTTCAGGTCGAATTTATATTCTTTTGCAAGAGCGTCGAGGATCGCCCGAGTGTAACTCTTCTTGTCTGTGCAGGACTGCCAGCCCATCACCTGGATTGCACCTTCCGCAATGCTCAGTTTCGGATCGGGAATCATAAGATCCACATCAAACTCCATCTTATATCCGAGACCGTGACAGACCGGGCAGGCTCCGAACGGATTGTTGAAAGAAAAGCTCCTCGGCTCGATCTCGTCAATGCTGATATCACAGTCGGGACAGGAGAAACTCTGGCTGAAATTCATCGGTTCTCCCCCGATGATGTCCACAGTCATCAATCCATCCGCCAGGTCCAGAGTCGTCTCAATAGAATCTGTAAGTCTCTTTTCAATCCCCGGACGCACTGCCAGCCGGTCCACAACGATCTCAATGTTGTGTTTTTTATTTTTGTCCAGTGTGATCTCTTCCTCCAGATCATAAATGTTTCCGTCCACCCTGACACGGACATAGCCGCTTCTCCTGGCATTTGAGAAAATCTTTTCATGCCTTCCCTTCCTTCCGCGGACAATCGGCGCCAGAAGCTGGAACTTTGTTCCCTCTTTAAATTCCATGATCCGGTCTGCCATCTGGTCTACCGTCTGCCTGCTGATCGGTTTCCCACACTTAGGGCAGTGCGGAATCCCGATCCTGGCGTACAGCAGACGGAAGTAGTCGTAAATTTCTGTCACCGTACCTACTGTGGATCTGGGATTTCGGTTGGTGGATTTCTGGTCGATGGAAATAGCGGGGGACAGACCTTCAATACTGTCTACATCCGGCTTTTCCATCTGTCCGAGAAACTGTCTTGCATAGGAGGACAAAGACTCCATGTATCTTCTCTGCCCTTCCGCATAAATTGTATCGAATGCCAGGGACGATTTCCCGGAACCGCTCAGTCCTGTGAGAACAACGAACTCGTTTCTGGGTATTACTAAATCTACATTTTTCAAATTATGTTCTTTCGCTCCTCTGATCCGAATAACATCCTTCTTCATAGTATCTCCTTACTTATCATAATCTCTGTAAGCAATCTTATATTCTTTCAGTTCATCCCGCAGCGTTGCGGCCTCCTCAAAATTCAGCTCTGCCGCCGCCCTGTTCATCTTCTTGGTGAGCCGTTCAATATTTTCCTTCAGTTCTTTCTTGTTCATAGACTCAATATCCTTTTCATTGGTCTGCTCTGCTTCTTCCTCCTCAGAAATCTTGATCAGATCACGTATATCCTTCTGAATCGTCTGCGGTGTGACGCCATGCTCTTTATTGTACTGATCCTGAATCGCTCGTCTCCGGTTTGTCTCACTGATGGCGGCTTCCATGGAATCTGTCATATTGTCGGCGTACATGATAACATGTCCTTCACTGTTTCGGGCCGCACGACCCACTGTCTGCACCAGAGAAGTCTCTGATCTTAAAAAGCCTTCTTTATCTGCATCCAGGATCGCGACAAGCGTGATCTCCGGAATATCCAGACCTTCTCTCAGCAGGTTGATGCCGACAAGCACATCAAATACGTCCATCCTCAAATCCCTGACGATCTCTGTCCGCTCAAGGGTATCAATATCAGAATGCAGGTATTTAACCCGGATTCCAACCTCCCTCATGTAATCGGTCAGCTCCTCCGCCATCCGCTTTGTAAGGGTGGTAACCAGAACCTTATGTCCCTGCTCTGTCTCTTTATGCACTTCAGATAAAAGGTCGTCAATCTGTCCTTTTACCGGACGCACATCAATCGGCGGATCTAAAAGTCCGGTCGGGCGTATGATCTGTTCTGCCCGGAGAAGTTCATGCTCTGCTTCATACTTGTTCGGCGTTGCGGAAACAAACAGCATCTGATCGATCTTACTCTCAAATTCGCTGAATTCCAGCGGGCGGTTATCCTTTGCCGACGGCAGACGGAATCCGAAATCCACCAGGGTAGACTTCCTGGACTGGTCTCCGGAATACATACCCCCGATCTGGGGCACTGTGATATGGGACTCGTCCACGATCACCAGAAAATCATCCCCAAAGAAATCGATCAGCGTACTCGGCGGTTCCCCTGGTTTACCCCCGGTCAGATGCCTGGAATAGTTCTCAATACCGGAACAGAACCCGGTCTCCCTCAGCATCTCAATATCAAAATTCGTTCGTTCCGCAATCCTCTGTGCCTCGATCAGCTGGTCATTTTCCTGAAAATACTTTACCCTCTCGGCCAGCTCCTGTTTGATATTAACAATCGCCTGCTCTATCTGTTCCTGCGGAACTACATAGTGGGATGCCGGAAATATGGCGAGAAAGTTAATGCTTCTCTTGACTTCTCCGGTGAGAACATCAAATTCCACGATCCTGTCAATCTCATCTCCGAAAAACTCTACCCGGACAGCCTCCTCAAATGTAGAGACCGGAAGGATCTCCAGGACATCACCTTTCACCCGGAAGGTTCCCCGTTTAAAGTCCAGTTCGTTTCGGACATACTGGATATTGATCAGTTCATCAATAACCTGATCCCTGTCCTTCTGCATACCGGGTCTTAAGGAAATCATCATCTCAGAGTAATTTTCCTTGCTTCCTATCCCGTAAATGCAGGAAACACTGGATACCACGATCACATCCTTCCTCTCTATGAGGGCGGCTGTGGCGCTGTGCCTCAGTTTATCGATCTCATCGTTGACGGAAGAGTCTTTTTCAATATAGGTATCTGTGGACGGTACATAGGCCTCCGGCTGATAATAATCATAGTAGGAAACAAAATATTCCACGGCATTATGCGGAAAAAATGCTTTAAATTCACTGTAAAGCTGTGCTGCCAGGGTCTTGTTATGGGCAATGATCAATGTAGGTTTATTTAATTCTTGAATGACATTTGCCATTGTAAACGTTTTGCCTGACCCTGTAACCCCTAATAGCGTTTCAAACTGATTCCCCTGCTTAAATCCAGAAACCAGCTGTTTAATCGCTTCCGGCTGATCCCCAGTAGGCTCAAATTCAGATACCAATTCAAAATGATCCATAAATATACACCTCCGTATATCGTAAAACGGGATAGAAATTCCCATAATTATGATTCCCATTCTCTGAAATATCATACTCTGTGTATCAGCCTTGATTATATCAGACCCCACTAAAAAAGTACAGAACAAATTCGAATGTTTGTTCTGTACTTTAAAATGTGAATATTCTTCACCACCGTATATAAAATCAGACCGCGGATCTCCTGCATCTTCTGCTCCGTCTCATTTCTTCTCTGATTTTGTCGCCGTAGACCGGATCTGATGCTGCCTCCGTTCAATGACATATCGGCAAAATAAGTCAGCTCCTTCTCGTGCAATTCCCTGACTCTGTCCTGCAAAAGCTTTTCTTCCGTAATATCAACAAATACACAGTAAAAATGATGTTCCCCATCCTCTTCCGTGAACAGCTGCGCCTGGATCGAAATCCATACGATCTCACCGTCTTTTCGGATCAGCCTGTTCTCATTGTGGATCGTGTTGCCGCATTTCAGCTGTTCCTGCAGGTTCTCTTTCATCACCACTATATCATCCGGATGGATCACTGCTGCCATATTATTTCCGTTTATAACCGATGAAGTCGAACAACACGTTATTCGCCGCTATGACAGAAAATTTTTCATCAAACCGGCAGCGAAACACGGCGCCGGGGATATTGTTGTAAATATGTATAATCTCGTTCTGTACCGTAACATCAATACAGACCGATATAATGGCATCACGCTCATCTTCTGTCACAACCTTGTATGCCACATCGTGCAGTCATATATAAAAACCGTCTTTTTTCTCATACGGTATTCCAGCGTATATTCATCGCCGTCATCCCTCCTGCAAATGAATCGTTCAAAATCTGCTGGCGCAGGGAAGACAAATTCTCCACCATCAGTGGGCTCACCGCGAACTCCGAAAAATGAATGCACCTCACAAGCCAGCTCTCTCTGGCCTGCTCACAATATCTCCTCACGGGCACGCAGGTCAATGACCTCACTGGCTCTTTTGAGCCTCTTCAGCAAACTTTTCACAGCAAATGGCTTGCCGATAAAATCATCTGCTCCGGCCTCCAGGGCTTTCTCCTCTGCTTCCGGGTCCGGCTCTGAGGAGACAATGACCGGTATACTCTCAAGATCCCTGTCTCTCTTCAGCTACTCTGCCAGCAGCTTTTCAAATTCATGGCACGGCATAGGCTTTGCAAAATAATAGCCCTGCACATAATCGCATCCTGCCTCTTCCAGTCTGGACAGCTGTTCCTTCGTCTCAACCCCTTCTGCCACAACACTCAGATGCATCCATCGCGCCAGACTGATAATAAATTTCAGGATTCCCTGGCTGACTGGCTTGGCCGTTTCGCTCTGGATAAACTGCATATCCAGTTTCAGTATATCGATGGGCAGATTGTTCAGCATGTTCAGTGAAGAATAGCCGCTCCCGAAATCATCCATTTCGATCACAAATCCCATCTCCCTTAAGCGTGCAACGGTGTCTATGATCTGGGAAGGGGTGTCTGTGTATGCGCTCTCTGTGATCTCTAAATGCAGCCTGGAAGGGTGCAGTCCGTATTTTTTCACGGTTCTCTGAAGAATACAGGAAAGATCTGCGTTAAAAATATCTGCCCTGGAAACATTGACGGATACCGGGATTTGAGGATATCCTTTGTCTTCCCATTCCCGAAGCACCCCGCAGGTCTTCTCCCAAACATATTGGTCCATTTTCGTTATAAATCCGTTTTTCTCAAAAAGAGGAATAAAGTTTGCCGGCGACTGAATTCCCCACTCCGGGTGTTCCCAGCGCACCAATGCCTCTGCCCCGGCCAGGGCTCCGTCTATGATCCGGTATTTTGGCTGGAGATAGATCTGAAACTGTTCTTCGGCCAGGGCGTCCTCCATACTGTCCGCGATGGCCTGGTCATGCAGCAGACTGCTGCGCAGTTTATCGTCGTATAACGCAAAATATTTTCCATACTGACCTTTAATACTGCGGGCAGCCAGAAGCGCCCGGCCACACGGTGCAGTATGATCCGGGGTCTGTAAGGCTTGGTCACAAAATCAGAAGCCCCATGAGATAATGCTGCCAGCTCGTCGGACTCTGCATCATTTTGAGTCGTTACGATCACCGGAATTGAGGAATACTCCGGATTCTCTTTCATAACAGACAAAAATGTATACCCGTTCATGACCGGCATGACAATATCAAGAAGAATCAGTGAAATACCCTCCCCATACTGTTTTAATACTTTCAGGGCCTCCTTTCCGTTTTCCGCTTCCAGAACATCGTACTCAGAACCCAGTATCTGGCACAGCAGCTGCCGGTTCAGTTCATTATCTTCCACTACTAATATCTTTTTCTGAGATAGCATACAAATCCCTTTCCTAATGCATCTGTGCACAGCCCAGCGGAGCATTTTTATTCCATGGGAACCCTTATCTTTATCAATTTACAGCAGTTTCTTTTATATCTTGTTCTTCCTGTTGAAACAGCATCTCAAGGCAGTCCAATGTCTGCCTGCACAACTTTCGGAAGAACCTGAGTTCCCTTACCCTGGAAAGATTTTGTGAGTCCGGCGTTGTTTAGAATACTTAACGACCGCCGAACAGTGCTGACAGAGACCTTATAATGTTTTGCCATCTTCGGCAGAGACGGCAGAAAGCTTCTTTTTGCATATATGCCTTTTTCGATATCCCTTATCACACTGCAGACTAAGGTATAGCAAAGCTGCGGTCTTTGCCGGAAAATATTTCACTGAAAAGAAAATGTTTCTGCCTGTTCCAGTTCAAACTCTTTCTGGACTTCGTCTATAAAATCAAACAGTCTTTTTACCAATTTATAAAAGCAGTCCTTAAAATAACCCATCAGCATAACAATACTCTCGGATTTAGATTTTCCCTCAGAATTTTCCTGCGGAATATTTCACGTTTCGTCCTCCGTTAAATATGGAAACTTCAGAAAACGGAGGACCTCCCAATAAAGATTCAGAATCAGACTGTTATCCAGGGCACGCAGTGCCATCAGACAGAACTGGAAGGTGACGGATACCGTATGGTCAGTGTTCTGTTCGGATGAGGATCTGAATTTTTCCCATTCCCCGGCGCTTAACTGATTCAATCTGAGTGCCCAGCACGCTCCAAACAGAAGTTCACTGGACACAAGAAGATCCTGTATTGCCTTCTTTCCCGGTACAAAATATTCGGCGGCACTCCTTCTCTGCATTGCCGGATCTGACTTATAGATCACTTCCGATGCTTTTCTGGCATCAATTTTTATGTACCCCTGTTTTTCCAAAGCCGACAAGCCCACACGGACCGTAGCCGGGGCCATGTGAAATACAGCGCAGATTTTCGATATCGACGGCAGATTATGAAAGACTCTGCAGTTCTAAACTCTGCTCATATATATATTAATAATTTTTATCACAGTTCTGATCCAAAGGCAAATAAAAAGACCCCCAGGGCAATACTGCCCAAGAAGTCCTCTTAATAGTCTATACCCTGTCAGTGAAGGGATCAGCAAAATCACAATCAGTTCCACTAAGGTAAATCCATCCTTTTTCGCTCTCATGCTTTCGTTGCTTTTCCGGCTCCTGTAAAATTTTATTTCTTCAGCTTCTTCTTTAAAAGCTGCTGTGCTTTTAAAAGCTGTTCATCCACTTTTGTCTTGGTGTCATCTTTTATGTTTATATTAGGTTTTATCCCCTTCTTATGGATATTGGCTCCTGAAGGCGTATAATATGACGCATAGGTTAATTTGGCATAGGAACCGTCTCCCAATTTAAAGAATCCCTGCACAATCCCTTTTCCGAAGGTCTTTTCACCTACTAAGGTTCCCCTTTTATGATCTTTGACAGCTCCTGACAAGATTTCAGAAGCGCTGGCGCTCTCTCCGTTCACAAGGACACAGACCGGAACCTTTACCGACTGCTCTGCATCTGAACGGTATACCTTTTCCTTGCCCTGTTTATCCTTTATAGACACAATCCTGCCTTCACCAAGCAGTTCGTCGCAGATATCCACAACGGAATCCACCAGTCCGCCCGGATTATTCCGAACATCCAGAATCAAAGCCTTCATTCCTTTGTTCTGCAGCTGTTTTATACCTTTCTTAAATTGGCCAACGGTCACTTCATCAAATTCAGAGATAGACAAATAGCCAATACTGTTATCAAGCATTTTTGTCTCAACGGTCTGAGTCACAACTTTTTTTCTCGTAATTGTGTAGTTTTTTGCTTTCTTCTCCTTTCCGCGCAGAAAAGAAAGTTTTACCTTAGTGCCTTCTTCTCCTTTTACTTCTGCCACGACTTTATCCAGATCCTTGTCACCGACAGATTTGCCGTCCACCTTGATCAGAACGTCTCCGGCCTTGATTCCTCTTCCATCACTTGGACCTCCCTTGATGACCCTGATCACCTTTATCTCACCTGTGACAGTATCCTGGGAAAGATAAATTCCTACACCTGAAAATACACCGTTCGTCGCTTCCATCAGTTCTTTAAATTCACTCTCTGAATAATAAGTGGAATATGGGTCTCCCAGACCTGCCAGATATCCTTTATAAGCGTAATTTTCCAGCTGCTCCTGATCCACATCGCCGGTATAATATTGATCCACGGTCTTTTTAAGGCGCTGAAGTTTATTTGCTATCTCCAGATTTTCCCCCGATACCGAATACGTCCTGTATAAAAGGAATCCCTCTCCGAGAGAGATCACAAGAAGAATTGCGATCAGGATTTTTGAGAATTGTTTTTTCATATCGACCTCCACGTCCGGATATCTCTTTATAAATAAAGAGCATCCTCCAAATATGTGTTCCATTATAACACTGAGAAAAAGCCGCTACAACCCTCAACTAATTAGCAATATATAAACTTAACCGCCGTATCCGGCTAATTTTCTCAAAAGAAAAACCATGATTTTTCATCATGGCTTTCTTAAACTCTGCATTTACTTTAATTTTTATTCCATGATTGCCTGCTTCGGGGACGTTACTTCTGTCTGCTGCCTCAGATTTACAGGCGGGACAGTACCGGCCCCTGTAACAGCCCTTACACAATGTATGACCGTTGATTATTCTGGACTGCAGCGCGATACCCGCGTCCGTCACAACTGCGTTCTGCCAAAAATTCATGTTATACCCTCCTTACTTCATAATTTTCATACTCTATGGAAACTATAACATGATGCAAACGGACAATGTGGGCAAATAAAGTATCGTTGCATAGCTTCTTTTGCTAAAGAAATACTTATCCGGCAGATATTACGTCCATTTTGTACATGATTGGAGTGAGGCATTCTAAGAGCCGAACGGAAATCACGTACAAAATGTCAAACTATGCCCATCATCCCCATCGCCACAACAACAATGGTTGCCACAATGGGAATCACACAAGTAACCATGCCGATATCTGCATAAGATTTTTTATGTGTCATTCCTGCTACGGCCAGCAGCGTGATGACAGCTCCGCAGTGGGGCAGAGAATCCAGTCCCCCGGATGCGATGGAAGCGACACGGTGGAAAGCGCCTGGATCAATGTTCAAAGATGCAGCCATTTCCATATATTTCGGCCCCAATGCTTCCAGCGCGATGCCCATGCCTCCGGAGGAAGATCCGGTAGCTCCTGCCAGAAGTGTTACAGCCAGCGCCTCCGAAATCAGAGGGCTTGCTTTGATGCCCAGGACAGCCTTTGTAAGTACGGCAAACCCGGGAGCAGCCTTTACCACTGCTCCGAATCCCACGGCTGCAGATGTGTTCATAATCGCCATGACAGATCCGTTGGCACCTTCACTGACAGCGCCGATGATATCCTTCAAATTTCGAAGATTTAACAGGATAGATGCGGCGATCCCCAAAAGCAGGGCGATGATGATAGCGTAAGTGGACTTCTTATCTTCCGGAAACGCTATCCACATTGGCAGGATATTCAGCGATGCGACGACGATCAGCAATGGCACGACCGACAGCAGTGGATTGGGCAGATCCTCTGAAGTACTCTCCTTTATATTGTCAGGTTCATCAAAGTGCTCTCCCGCGGCAGTCATTTTCTTTGCGCGGTAAGACAGCCACAGATATCCTCCCACGAGCATGACAAGTCCCCCTGCGATTCCCATGATAGGTCCTGACATTGCGTTGGTTCCGAAATACTTTGTGGGAATAATATTATTCAGCTGGGGATTCCCAGGAAATGCGGTCATGGAAAATGTGAATGCGCCGCAGGCAATGCAGCCTGGGATCAGCCTTCTCGGAAGGTCGGCCTCCCGAAATAAGGATACGGCAATCGGATAAATGGCAAACACAACTACAAACAGTGAAATGCCACCGTAGACCAAAATACCACAGCTGATAATAACAGCCAGGATTGCCCTCTGTGCTCCGATCATTGAGGATAATTTTTTCGCCACAGAATGGGCTGCCCCCGTAACTTCCATTGCCTTTCCGAAAATTGCTCCCAAAAGGAACATTGGGAACCAGGATTTGGCAAAGTCCACAAGCCCCTGCATATAAGTGTCTGTGTATGCAGGCAGCAGAGAAAGTCCCCCGGTCAGCGCCACAACCATGGCGGATACCGGAGCTACCCAGATAATTGAATATCCCTTGTACGCCAGGAACACAAGCAATGCGAGCCCTAAAACAATTCCAACCATACTATCTGCCTCCGATCTTTAATGGGGTGTTGTCAAAAATATCTGCATCCATCTCTTTTAGATTTCGGGAAATCAAAGGTTTGAAATCCATCTTGTCTAAAATGTGCTTTTCGAGATCTATTCCAGGTGCTATCTCAATCAATTCCAGGCCGCCTTCCGTCAGTCTGAACACCGCCCGTTCCGTCACATACAGCACATTCTGTCCTGTCTGCACACCATACTCTCCACTGAAGGTGATCTGCTCCACCTGGTCCACAAACTTGGTAAACTCTCCGTCCTGTACGATCTGAAGTCCCCGGTCTTTTACTTCGATCAGCGACTTTCCGGCCGTAAATGTACCGCAGAAAATGACGTTTTTCGTATTCTGTGAAATGTTTACGAATCCTCCGCAGCCAACCATCCTGCCGTTAAACTTGCTTACATTAATATTTCCTTTGGCATCTGCCTGTGCAAGCCCGAGGCAGGTCAGGTCAAGCCCGCCGCCGTCATAGAAGTCAAACAGATTGGGCTGGCCGATCAGTACTTCTACATTGGCTGCGGCTCCGAGGCTGTGTCCTCCCTGAGGCACTCCTCCGATCGCCCCGGCCTCGATGGTCATTGTCAGACGGTCTGCAATCCCTGCTTCCAGGGCGACGGAAGCGACACCCTCCGGCACTCCGATCCCCAGATTGATCGTAGTATCCAGCTGAATCTCTTTCGCACACCGCTTTGCGATGACCTTCCGTATTCCCATTTCCATAGGCGCAATGCTGTCAGACGGCACTTTCACTTCCCCCGTAAAAGAAGCATCATAGTCTAATATACAAGTCATCCGATGATTTTCCGGTTTGGCCTTTACCAATGTATCTACCATGATTCCCGGGACATATACATCTCTTGGGTCCAAAGTCCCCTCTTTTGCCACCTCTTTTACCTGACCGATCACGATCCCTCCGGAATTTTTAGCTGCCTCAGCGATATGGAGTGTTTCCAAAAGCACCCCTTCTTCCTCGACCGTCATATTGCCTTTCTCGTCTCCCACCGTCCCGCGGATAATGGCAGCGTCCACAGGAATGGAACGGTACAGAAGATATTCTTTCCCTGCTGCCTCCATAACCTCCACAAAGCTCTCGCTCCGGGCAGCCTGGTTCATCCGTCCGCCTTCCACTCTTGGATCTGCAAATGTCTTTAATCCCACCTGAGTCAGCACCCCGGGCTTGCCCCCTGCAATGGCCCTGAATAAATGTGCAACGACACCCTGCGGAAAATTATAAGCCGCGATCTTATTCTCATTGATCATTCTGCTCAGCTTCTTTGCCAGTCCCACATGCCCGGCAATGATCCGTTTGACCATTCCTTCTTTCGCCAGATGGTCCAGGCCGAAATCTTCTTTGAGGGCTCCTCCGTCTCCGCAGCCTGATCCAAACAGGAGCGTCAAATCTTTTGGATGTCCCTCCTCCTCGTAGCGTTTTCCCAAAGCCTTTGCTATTTCTTCAGCGAAACCGAACCCAAAGGCAAATCCGTTGAACGCTACCGTGTCGCCGTCTTTGATCTGTTTTACTGCCTCTTCTGCACTGCTTAATTTTGACATGCTGTATCCTCCTTATGCTCCGGTGGGATAACGGTTGCTTCCCCTTCCACGACAACCTTGCCTTCCTGGTTGACACAAGTAGTGGCGATTGTGGCGATCGTAAACTTGGGTTTTTCTTTTAATTCCTTTACCCTCAAATTGGCTGTGACTGTGTCTCCGATCTTCACAGGTCCCGTAAACTTCAGCGACTGGCCCAGATATGTGGTACCGGGTCCCGGAAGCTTCATGGCAATGGCCGCCGAGATGACTCCGGCACTGATCATCCCGTGTGCTATCCTTTCTTTAAATACCGTACCTTTCGCATAGTCATCATCCAGATGCAGCGGATTTTTATCCCCCGTCACCTCTGCAAATGCCAGGACATCCTCATTGCTGATTTGTTTACAAAAAGAACATTCATCTCCGACTTTTAATGAACAATTCCCCATTGATTACTCCTTCCCTGATGCAATTCATTGATTATCTTGTATAATTACTTCTATAAATCCATTATATATTTGGTTGATTCTCACAGTAAAATATATAAAATTCATAGACGGCATGAAAAAAAAGAACTAAGCCTGTATTCTATCTCAGGTTTAGTTCTTTGCAATTTCTTTATTTAATATTCCCGTGTTTTTTTACATACGTCTGAAAATGTCTGATAGGATTTGAAACGTATTTGTCCTTTCTTATAATCAATGCTATATCCCATGGAAACTCCGGTTCTGTCAGTGTAAGAATTTTTATTTTATCTGAATTAAAACGGGATAAAATCGGCCGCGGAAGGATGGCCACTCCCTGGTTCAGTGAAACCATCTCGGCTATGAAGTCCCATTGGGAGCTCTCCATGACGATGTTCGGTTCAAAACCCGACATATGGCACAGCTCCCTGGTCCGGCTGTGGAGCATAAACGTCTTGTCAAGCGAGATGAACTCTTCATTTCTCAATTCCCGGAAGGCTGCTTTCTCACGGCCTGCGAGAGGATGATCCGTGCTGACCGTCAGCACATTATCCGACTTAAATACAGGAAGGATATGAAAATCGTCCGAGGCAAAAGGAAGTATGACTACACCAATGTCAATCTCTCCGGACTGAACCTTCTCTTTCACAGTATTTGCTCCCTCTTCCGCAATAACAAGACGGATTCCCGGATAGGCTTTCCGGAACCCATGGATAATAGACGCAAAATAAATGGTACTGATCACCGGAGGTATCCCCACCGAAATTTCTCCGTTCTTTGCATTGATACAGTCTCTTAAATGCTCCATCTGGTTATTGATGTTCTCCAGCGCGTCCCTGCCTTCCTGGTAGAGCATCCTGCCCTCCGGCGTCAGGCAAAAACGCTTTGCAGTCCGGTCAACAAGCTGTACATCCAAATCCTCTTCCATGGCTTTTATCGTCTTGCTCAGCGCCGACTGGCATATGAACAATTCATTTGCGGCAGTGGTAAAATTTTGATTCTTTGCCAGTGCGACAAAATAAGTCAGCTGTTTTAAATTCATACTCCACTCCTTTCCCATGATATCCCTTTAAATCAATTATACTATGAAATTTTCATATATTAAAAGAACAGGGGTATGACTTTTTTTCATACCCCTGATTCCACAGTTCCTGTCACATATAATTCATCGGATTCACATAGCTGCCGTTTTTCTTTACTGCAAAGTGAAGATGCGGCCCGGTGGACATGCCGGTGGAGCCGGATGATGCGATCTTCTGCCCCCTGCTGACCCTCTGTCCGGCTGAGACTTTCAGAGAAGAATTATGCAGATACAGCGTTTCCAATCCGTTTCCGTGGTCGATCTTCACCCAGTTTCCGTTATACGGGCTGTATCCTGCCACTTCCACAGTGCCGCTTCCCGCTGCTACTACCGTGGAACCCTTTGGCGCTCCGATATCAATGCCTTCATGGAATTTCGTTCCCCCCTGGACCGGATGTGTCCGGTTCCCAAACGGTGAAGTGACTGTATGGCAGGACGGGACCGGCCATGTCAGTGAAGAAGAACTGCCCCCGGGTTTGGAACTTCCGGACGAAGGACTGTTCCCTGCGTTTCCTCCGGACGGCTTGTTTGCGACAGTATCGTAGTAATCTATGCGGTCCTGATACTTCCGCATCAGATCCTTGTTGGAAGCAATCTTCTGCTGGAACTGTATCAGCTTCGATTTCTTACTGTCGGCCAGGCTGACGATCTTGGCCTCTTCAGCCTTCGCCTCATTCGTCACAGTTTTAATCTCCTTGTAGCTTTCTTCCAGCTTTTTTGAAGCTAAAGCAATCTTGTCCTGAGTCTTTCTGAGCTTGTAAAACATGTTGTTGTCATAATTAGAGATCTTTGATACATAGTCAAGCCTTGTCAGAAACTCATTGAAAGATTTCGCCTGTACGATGACGTCAATATAACCTGTGTTCCCGTTTTCGTAGAGATACTTTATCCGTTTGCTCATAATCTTATATTGCTTCTCTTTAGATGCCTTTGCCTCACTGAGCTTTTCTTTTGTATCACTCACCTGCTTCTTCGTTTCGTTCAGCTTTTTTTCCAGCTTGTCCGCTTTATCGGAAGCCTTCTCGATCTTTTGATCCATGGCCTCGATTTCCTTTTCCATCCCGGAAACCTTCTTTTCCAGCTCCTTGTTTTCCTCTTCTTTTTTCTTTGCCTTATTCTTCAAGTCTTCTGTCTTGCTGTCAGCCTTCACTGCCAATCCCGGCATACTCCCAAAACAAAGACATACGGCCAAAAAAAATGCTATTACACCAAAATATTTTCTCTTCATAGGAATCCTCCTACACTCTAAGGTATTTGCGAATCGTAAAGCTGCTTCCGAGACAGCCGATGCCAAGCCCCACTAACAGAGACGCGGGAATCAGATAAATCATGATCTGATTTACGGGAACAAACTCCATAAAATTTGTCAGCACATGAAATTTGTCTATAATATAGTTGACAATCACCTTATATCCTATATAAATGACGCCCATCGGGATCAGGGAGCCGACGATCCCGATGACGGCTCCCTCCACAATAAATGGAGCCCTGATAAACCGGTTGGTGGCACCGATCAGTCTCATAATGGCGATCTCTTCTTTTCTCACCGCAATACCGATAGAGACGGTGTTGCTCACGAGGAAGACCGACACAAGCAAAAGAATCAGGATAATAGCCCCTGCTACGTAGGCTCCGAGGAGATTTGCTTTGGAAATACCCTCTGCTGCTCCTTTCGCATACTCTACTTTTCTGACTCCGTCCAGGCCTTTAAACTGCTTGACCATTTTTCCGTGATACTTTACGTCTTTTAGCATGACTTCATAGGAGTCCGATTCATTTAATGGGTTCTTGCCCTCAAATCCCTCCAGAAGATCTTCATTATTCTTGAATACTTCTTTTTTATACTTTGCCCACGCTTCTTCCGCCGATACATACCGGACAGACTGGACTTCTTTGTAAGATTTGATTTTCTTTCCGATGGCATACTTCCCGCCCTCCGGCAGCTTTTCATCGAAGAATACGGAAATGGTCACTGAATCTTCTGCCTGTTTTACCGTAGCCCTTACATTGAGGAGCACGGAAAATGTCACTCCCAGAAGGAAAATACAGGCCATGATCGTCCCTACCGTTGCCAAAGAAAATATTTTGTTTCTGAAAATGTTTTTCAGCCCTTCTTTAAATCCATAGGCCAGCCGTCTAAATATCATATGTACCGCCTTTCTCATCGTGATGGATTGCTCCCTCATTCAAGGCGATTACCCGTTTTCCCATCTGGTTTACAATTTCTTTATTATGAGTTACGACAATCACCGTCGTTCCTCTCTTCTGGATTTCCACCAGAAGCTCCATAATTTCCTGTGCATTCTGCGGGTCCAGATTCCCCGTAGGTTCATCCGCCAGCAAAAGCGCCGGGTGATTGACCAAAGCTCTGGCAATGGCGACCCTCTGCTGCTCGCCTCCGGATAATTCGTCCGGCAGGGCCCTGAGCCTGTTCCCCAGCCCCACCAACTCAAGGACGTTCTGCACCTGCCGCTTCATGGCTCTTTTAGGCACCTCGATCACCTGCTGTGCAAACGCCACATTCTCATAGATACTCCGGTCCCTAAGCAGCCGGAAATCCTGAAAAACAACGCCGATCTGTCTCCTGAGATACGGGATCTGCCGCCGCTTCATCTTCTGGTAGTGATAACCGTTGACGACGATGTCCCCGGAGGTCGCTTCCAGTTCTTTTAGCAGCAGCTTGATCAGTGTCGTCTTGCCGGACCCGCTCTTACCCACTATGAAGGCAAATTCCCCTTTATTTACCTCCAGTGACACGTTGTACAGCCCTATGCTGCCTTTTTGGTACTCTTTCGTCACATTCTGCAGTGTAATCATAGAAATAACTCCCCTCTCACACGCTTATCCAAGTGTATTCATATGCTTCATATACTGTACGACCATCAGAGCAATTTTAAAAGCAATGGCATCCTCAAAATTCCTCAGGTCCAGGTTTGTGCTTTTCTGTATTTTATCCAGGCGGTACACAAGAGTATTTCTATGTATATACAACTGCCTGGACGTTTCGGAAACATTCAGATTGTTCTCAAAAAACTTATAGATCGTTGCCAATGTCTCATCGTCGATCTCCTCCGGAGAATAATCCCCAAACACCTCTTTTATGAACATTTTGCATAGCGGCAGGGGCAGCTGATAGATCAGCCTTCCGATGCCCAGCTGGTCATAGGCTACCACCTCTTTGTTTTCATAAAAAATCTTATCTACCTCAAGAGCGATCTGTGCCTCTTTGTAAGACCGGGACACATCCTTGATCCCCTTGGCTATGGTCCCGACAGCAATTCTTGCGTCATTGATCCCGACACTTTTCAGGTTTTTCAAAAGCTTCTCAGCCGTCTTGACAAATTGCTTTGACTGAGCATTTACACAGACTTCCTTCACCAAAACGATGCTTTTTTCATCGACGGCGGCAATAAAGTCATCATCTGTAGTATTCTCCAGCGACTTCACTGTCTCCACCAGATTTTGATCTTTGCCGTAGGCAGCTTCGATCAGATAGGCAACTCTTGTGGCCTCAATATCGATATTCAGCTTCTTGGCCCGGTTATAAATATCCACCAGGAGAAGATTATCGAGAAGGAGATTTTTTATAAAATTATCCTTGTCAAACCTCTCTTTATAGGCGACAAGCAGGCTTTCAATCTGAAATACCGCCATCTTTGCCACCATATACATGCTCTCACTCTCTCCGTCAGCTAAAAGCACATACTCCAGACGTTTGTCGTCAAAAATTTTAAAATACTGCTTGCCGCCCACAACCTGGCTCTCGGCCACGGAATTGATGAAGCCCTTCAGTGTGTCTTCGTCCTCTGCCTCCGTCTCCTTTGTTTTCGCCAGAATCTTTCCGTTTAAATCTATCACATACAGATCCACGTTGGAAATACTGTGGATTCCATCTAATGTCTCCTGCAGGATTTGATTTGAAATCATATTTACACGCCCTTTCTTATTACCGACCTTTTCTAATACTATATAGCAAAATATACAAAAAAAAAGAGAAAGATAGTAACTTTTTTATTTTATTGTGTATAATCCACAAACCCCTCCCCTATTGTCTCTCTTGTGTCAGATATAATCACAAATGCTTTCGGGTCTGTTTCCATGACGATTTTCTTTAACACAGGCACTTCCTTCTTTGATACGATGCACATCAGAGTCTCTTTACTCTGCCCGGTATAGGCTCCCATAGAAGAAAGCTTGGTCACTCCGCGGCCCATGCGGAACAAAATCTGTTCCGATATCTGTTCCTGATGCCGGCTGATCACAAACACCAGCTTGGAAACCTGGAAGCCTTCGACCACACTGTCTGTGATCTTCGTGATCCCATATATGACAAGAAGCGCAAAACTTGTTTTCTCGACTCCGAAAATAAAAGCGCCGAACAGTACGATCGTGCCGTCCAGCATACCAAGAAGCATGGGAATGCTCATATGCGGAAATACAACGTGCAGCAAAAACGCCAACAGATCCGTTCCCCCCGTGGACGTCCTTTCTTTCATCACCAGCCCCAGCCCGATCCCCATCAGGATGGCCCCCAGAATCAGATTGACATAAAAATCTTTCGGAAAAAATGAGAATCTGGGCAGCACGCCTAAAAAGACGGTCAGCATAATATCGCTGCATATAGTTCTCAGCATAAATTTTCTTGTCTTATAGCGGAATGCAAATATAAAAAGAGGAACATTCAGCGTAACGTTCGTCATCCACAGAGGGATGCCCCACGGCTTGTCAAAGATGATCCCAAGGCCGCCGAAACCGCCTGTGACGATCCCGAACGGCTGGAATACTGTATTGGTAGCTGCCGCCATGCAAAATGTTCCGATAATAATACTAAATGCTTCTTTTCGTTTCACCGGACGCCTCCTAACATAAACATCATCGTTAATGTTAGTATGGCCTCTTTTAAACCCTTTATTCTGCCCTGCTAAATATCATCGTTGGTTCCAAGGATGATGCAGATCTGTGCACCGCTGTCAACACTTCCGACCTCAATGATTGGATTTTTGAAATACTTTTTCAGGTCTTCGCCCATACCCTTTTTCGCAACTATGATCTTTGTGTCGGTCAGAGTTCCCTGTCGGTTCGTCTTGATGCTTCCAATCGTGAATCCGTCTCCCGAAAGCTTGTCTTTCCAGCTTCCGGCAAGACCGCTGATCCTCGTGGAGTTCTGGATCTCAATAGAGATTCCCTTTGAAGATACTTCTGTCTCTTCTTTCTTTTCCGTCGTTGTTGTTGTTTCCTTTTTTGTTGTTTTTTCTGAACCGGATGATTTCGGAACTCCCCCGTTTTCTGAGAGAAGCTCATCAAACATCTCTTTCGTTTTCTTTGTATCCAGCTTAAAGCTTTCCCCTTCGTCGGTACCGGTAAGGATCAGATAGGTAACGTCCTTGGCGCTGACCTCATGCATCCTGCTCAGATTGTCTTTGATGCTGTCATATGACACATTGCTCTTTGCATAGCTGCCATAATAATCTTTCGCAAACTTTTTATAGTCGTTTAATGACTTCTTGTTGATACTCTGCGCTATTTTAACCGTCAGTTCCCCGACCAGAGCGATGTGCTCATTCTCGTCGCTGAACTGGCTGCTGTCAAGGATCATTCCCAGTGCCTGGTTCCCATTGATCGTGTTATTCCCCGCAGGAATATGGACCAGCATCTTGTTCTGGTCTTTGTAAGCCACTTCTTTTTCGAGATCCAGTTCTACTTCTCCGGCATTGTTCACTGCCTTTGTGAAGTTCTTCTGTGACAAGCTCTCATAGCTGCCAATGGTAATTCCCAGAGTCTTTTCCACCTGTGCCTTGATGACTTTGATGTCTTTGACCTTCTCTGCCAGCTGCTCGACAGTCGCTGTCTTCGTGTCTCCGCCCATGGCTTTGACTCCGTCGTTGTCCAGAGTCAGTATGGTGTCCTTTCTGATCGGTACAAAAACCATCTGTTTATCCTTGTTATGATAGATGCGGATCGATAAGGCATCTTTTACTCTGATCAGAGAGATATCCACCCTTTCCTGGCTCTCTGCCTTTAACGCCTCCGCTATTTTATCTTTTTTGTCTTTTTTAAATCTATTCAGAAAAAATGCTTTACTCCCTGCAAAAGAACCGATACCTACCGCAGCTGATAATACGATGACTACCAATATGCGCAGGATGATCGCCCCGGCTCCTGCTTTTCTCCTTGCTCTTCTGGCCATTTCTCATGCTCCTTCCCTTGAAACTCCGTTCAGTATACCAAATAAATCGATTTATTTCAACAAAACTATATGCTATACTCTCCTTAAAGTTTTCTTAAATCCAGGAGGAGAAGCTATGAATACAGTACTCATCACAGGCAGTTCCAGAGGCATCGGCAGAGAAACAGCTCTGGTCTTTGCCCAAAACGGCTGGAATGTGGCAATCCACGGTTACCGTCATCCCGAATGCCTCGCATCCCTAGAACAAAACATCAAAAGGTTCGGCGTCCAATGCCTTTCTTTTACAGGTGATATATCCAGTTCCTCTTTCGTAGACCGGATGATCCGGGAGACAATCTCTCATTTTGGAAAACTGGACTGCCTTGTAAACAATGCAGGAATTTCCAGAGTGGGCCTGTTTACTGATACCACCGAAAAAGACTGGCAGGAAATATTCCACATCAATGTGATGCCGATGTTTGCCTCCTGCAAAAGTGTCCTCCCTCATATGATCCGCCGGCAATCCGGTACGATCCTCAACGTATCATCCGTGTGGGGTGACACAGGCGCCTCCTGTGAGGTGCTGTACTCTGCCGCCAAAGGCGCCGTCAACACGTTTACGAAAGCCCTGGCCAAGGAGGTTGCACCCAGCAATATCTCCGTGAACGCAGTGGCATTCGGCATGATCGACACAGAAATGAACTCCGGATTCACCGAAGAAGAAAAAGACATGATCCGGCAGGAGATACCGGCAGACCGGATTGCCGATCCCAGGGAAGCCGCAGAAATGATCTATCATACCTGCACCGCACCCCGGTATCTGACGGGAGAGGTCATCACCTTCTCCGGAGGCTGGTAAATTAAGACTCTCGCATGGAAAGCTGTATTCTCTTCTTCTCCTGATCCACACTCAGTACGGTCACTTCCACCACATCGCCCACGCTGACCACTTCCAGAGGATGTTTCACAAAATGGTCGGCCATCTGGGAGATGTGCACCAGCCCGTCCTGATGGACTCCGATGTCCACAAAGGCTCCGAAGTCGATGACATTTCTCACAGTGCCTTTCAGCTTCATCCCTTCCTTCAGGTCCTCCATCTCCATGACGTCCGTCCTTAAAATCGGTTTCGGCATATCCTCTCTCGGATCACGCCCCGGCTTCTCCAGTTCTTTCACAATATCCCGGAGTGTGATCTCTCCCACTCCCAATTCCCCGGAAAGTTTCCGATAATCCGTAATCTTTTTCCCTATGTCCTGAAATCCCTGGCTGGAAAGCTCTTTTACCGAGTATCCCAGCCTCTGTAACAGCTGGTCAGTTTCTTTATAAGTCTCAGGATGCACTCCGGTGGCATCCAGCGGATTCTTTCCTCCCGAAATCCTCAGAAAGCCCGCGCACTGCTCATAGGCTTTCGGTCCCAGCTTGGCAACTTTTAAAAGTTCTCTCCTGCTGGTAAATTTCCCGTTTTCCTCCCGGTAAGAAACAATATTTTTTGCCACCGTCCTGGAAACACCAGACACATATTCCAGCAGCGAAGCAGATGCCGTATTCAAATCCACGCCCACCTTGTTGACGGTTGACTCCACGACTCCTGCCAGAGCTCCGGAGAGCTGTTTCTGGTTCATATCATGCTGGTATTGTCCCACACCGATCGCTTTCGGCTCGATCTTTACCAGTTCCGAGAGCGGGTCCTGAACCCTTCTCGCAATGGAGGCTGCGCTTCTCTGACCCACATCGAAGTTCGGAAATTCCTCCGTCGCCAGTTTGCTCGCAGAATAGACCGAAGCACCGGCTTCATTGGTTATCACATACTGTACCGGTTCTTTTATCTCTTTTAAAAGTTCCACTACAATCTGTTCTGATTCCCTGGAGGCAGTCCCGTTACCTATCGAGATCAGCGTAATCCCATATTTTTTGATCAGTTTTTTTACTGTCTTTTTGGCCTCTTCCACTTTGTTCTGAGGCGCCGTCGGATAGATCACCACCGTGTCCAGGACTTTTCCTGTCGAATCCACCACAGCCAATTTACATCCCGTTCGGAACGCAGGGTCCCATCCGAGGACGACCTGTCCCGCGATGGGCGGCTGCATGAGGAGCTGCTCCAGATTTTTGCCGAAAAGCTTGATAGCCTCCGTCTCTGCCTGTTCCGTCAATTCATTTCTGATCTCCCTTTCGATGGAAGGTGCGATCAGCCTCTTATAACTGTCCTCGATCGCTTCCAGCAAATATTTTGTAGTGGGATGCTTCTGCTTCTTCACCACATTTCTGACCAAATAAGCCGCGATCTTTTCATTGTCAGGCTCGATCTTTACAGAAAGGAACCCTTCTTTCTCCCCGCGGTTCATAGCCAATATCCTGTATCCGGCGGCTTTTTTTACCGGTTCTTCAAAGTCATAGTACATCTCATAGACAGATTTCTTTCCATGCTTTTTAGCAGCGGACAGAATCCTTCCATGTTCTTTATAGGATCTTCTGATCCATTCACGGTATTTGGCATCATCCGAGATCATCTCCGCGAGAATATCTTTGGCTCCCTGGAGGGCATCTTCCGGTGTCTCTGTTCCTTTTTCCGGATCAATAAACTTTTCAGCCTCTCTGGCAGGATCGTCAGAAGCCTGTAAAAAGATCAGATCAGCCAGAGGTTTTAGTCCCTTTTCTCTTGCGATCATGGCTCTGGTCCGCTTCTTCTGCTTATACGGCCGGTACAGGTCCTCCACAGTGACTAAGGTCACCGCCTCCTCAATCTGCTTTTTCAGCTCCTCACTCAGCTTTCCCTGCTCCTCAATGCTCTTTAAAACCGCATCCTTTCTGTCCTGAAGATTTCTTAAATATTTCAGTCTCTCGTCCAGGTTCCTGAGTGTCTCGTCGTCCAAAGAGCCGGTCATCTCTTTTCGGTAGCGAGCAATGAACGGTATCGTATTTCCTTCGTCAATCAGCTTGACTGCCGTCTCCGCCTGTGCTCTTTTGATTCCCAGCTCGTCTTTTAAAATATTGATGATATCCATTTTTCCATTTCCTTATAAGTGCAGTTCTATTATCTGGTCTTTTGGTTCAAATTTCCGGTACTTCACACCGGCCATATCAAACATCCTCTTGGACGCAACCGTCATGTCGTCATCGGCGTACTTGTCCTGCATATAAATCACTTCCTTCATTCCGCTCTGAATGATGGCCTTGGCACACTCATTGCACGGAAATAAAGTTACGTAGACTCTCGCTCCATAGAGAGAGCCTCCCCCGTAATTTAAAATGGCATTGAGTTCTGCATGACAGACATAAAAGTATTTTGTATCGAGAGGTTCTCCCTCCCGCTCCCACGGCATGTCATCGTCATGGCAGCCGGTCGGCATCCCGTTGTAGCCCACGGATAATATTTTATTCTGGTCATTGACAAGACATGCCCCGACCTGCGTGTGGTCATCCTTGCTCCTCTGGGCAGAAAGAAGCGCAACCCCCATGAAATACTGATCCCATGATAAATAATCTGTTCTCTTCATCCCGATCTCCTTTCCTTCCGGGTCAAAAAACACCGCCCGGACTGCAGGCGGTGTTCCCTTTCACCTTCTGTTATAATTCAAATGCTTCGTGTGCCGCATTCATAGCCTTCACCATATCAGCCCGGTCCACGATAACCGTCACACGGATCTCAGATGTTGAGATCATCCGGATATTAACTCCAACCTCATACAGTGCCTCAAACATGCGGGCAGCCATTCCAGAGTGTCCGATCAGTCCGCTTCCGATGATGGATACTTTGGCCACGTCGGTGGTAGCATCCACATCCGCATAGGACCCCAGCGGCAGATGCTCTTTGATCGTTTTGACTGCCAGATCCGCATCGTCTTCTTTCACCGTAAAAGAAATATCTTTCTTTGCGTTCTGTCCTACGGACTGGAGTATGATGTCGATATTGATATTCTTCTTTGCAAGGATATTGAACAGGCGGAATGCTACTCCCGGCTCATCCTCGAGTCCCGTCACAGAGATCCGTGCCGCATCATCGTCTCCGGCAACACCGCTGATCTCTGCCTGAGGCATCATGATCCTCTCTTTGACAACCGTTCCCTCTTCTTTCGTCAGGCTGGAACGGACAACCAGCTGTACTCCGTGCTTCTTGGCGAGTTCCACAGAACGGTTATGGAGAACTCCCGCACCGAGTGTGGCCATCTCCAGCATCTCATCGTAGGTGATCTCCTGGAGTTTCTTCGCCGTAGTGACTTTTCTTGGATCTGCGGTGTAAACACCGTCTACATCCGTATAGATCTCGCAGGCATCCGCATTCAGGGCCGCAGCCAAGGCAACGGCAGTAGTGTCTGAGCCGCCGCGGCCCAAAGTCGTATAGTTGTCGTAACGGTCCACACCCTGGAATCCTGTCACGATGACGATTTTTCTCTGTTCCAGCTCGTTAAAAATGCGGTCCGTATCGATTCTCTTGATCCTGGCGTTGCTGTAAGCGTGGGTCGTGTGCATGGCTACCTGGAATGCATTCAGGGAAACAGCCGGAATCCCCATGGAGTGCATCGCCATCGCCATCATGGCAACGGATGTCTGCTCTCCTGTAGTCAGAAGCATATCCATCTCCCGCTTCGGCGGATTCGGATTGATATCCTTCGCCATCGCGATCAGTTCATCTGTCATCTTGCCCATTGCAGACAAGACAACAACCACGTCATTTCCTTTCTGGTATTCTTCAATGCAGCGTTTTGCCACATTTAAAATCCTCTCTTTATTTCCTACGGATGTACCTCCGAATTTTTTAACAATTAACATTGCTGCCTCCTAAAATTTTCTCTTATTTTTGTAATAGCCGGCCCATCAGATCATGTCCGTGTTCCAGGACGAGTCCTGTACTTTTTGCTGCCTCTTCGCTGTATTCCTTCTGTCCCTTCATTTCCTTCGTGCTGTCATAGATCATAAACGGAATCGGGTCTTTGGAATGGGTCCGGATCGAAATGGGTGTCGGATGGTCCGGCCCGATGAGCATACGGAAATCTTCTCCGCGCTTCTTCAACTCCTCTGCGACGACACGGATCACCTGGTCATCGAGAAATTCAATGGCCTTCACTTTATTTTCCACACTTCCCTGGTGCCCCATCTCGTCGGGAGCTTCCACATGAATATAAACCACATCCGCCCCGTCTTTCGTCAGAGAATCCACGGCTGCCATTGCTTTTCCTTTATAGTTGGTATCGAGTCCGCCTGTGGCTCCTTCCACATCTAAATTCAGCATGTGCGTACCGACCGCGATGCCTTTCAGCAGATCCACAGCGGATACCATAGCACCCTTCTTTCCTGTTTTTTCCTCAAAATCATCCAGCGCAGGACGGGTGCCCGCACCCCAGAACCAAATGCTGTTCGCCGGATTCAATCCCATCTCCCTGCGTTTTTCGTTGATTGGATGCCGGTCTAAAATATCAAAACTCTTCTCCATCATCTCCCGGAGCTTTGTCTCCTCAGGAAGATACTCCCCGATCCGCTTTCCTAATATATCATGGGGCGGCGTCAGTTCCACCGTCTCTCCGTGATCCCAGATCGTAAGATGGCGGTAGCTGACTCCCGGATAATACTGAAACTCATCTGTCTCTAATTCCTTTTTCACCGCATCGATCAGAACCCTTGCCTCTTCTGTTGTGATCTCCCCGGAGCTGTGATCGATGATAGTTTTTTCCTCATAGGTCTCATCTTCTGATAAGGTGACAATGTTGCAGCGCAGAGCAATGTCAGTATCCTTCATATCCACACCGATGGAAAGCGCCTCAAGAGGCGATCTCCCGGAATAATACTTCTGCGGGTCATAGCCGAGCATAGCAAGGTTTGCCACGTCACTTCCAGCCGGAAGGTTCTTTGGCACCGTGTAAGCAATTCCCTGTTCCGATACCTTTGCCATGGTATCCATGACCGGAGTCCTGGCCGCCTGAAGCGGTGTTCTGCCGCCCAGCTCACCGATCGGTTCATCGGCCATTCCGTCTCCCAACACAACAATATACTTCATAAACTAGTCCTCCAAATCTATTTAACATTCATACGAATCATGCCCAAAACGGAATTAAACGCTTTGATCTTATCCTGATAGTCTTTTTCTTTCATTGTCAGTGTAACAAATGCAAATTCATCTGTCACCCCTTCTGCTGAAACTTCTTCTACATCGCCAAAAACTTCTTTTACTTTTTCTCTGTCGCAGTCTTTCGGAAGACGCACAAAGAATTTATGTTCAAAATCGCCGATATCTGCGAGATGAAGCTTCTTTTCACTCCAGATCTGCATGATATTTCTCTCTTTATGCTTTGCCGCATCGATCACGTCTGCCACAACCGCGCTGGCTGTCGGAAGCTTTCCTGCCCCCGCTCCGTAAAACATCACGTCGCCGATTACATTTCCGTTTACAAAAATGCCGTTGAACACATCGTTGACGCCGATCAGCGGATGATCTCTGCCAATCATCATCGGGCATACCATGGCATATACATTATCTCCGATTTTTTTACTTGTTCCCAAAAGCTTAATGCTCTTATTCAGGGCTTTTGCATATTTCATGTCGGTTTCTGTAATCTTTGTGATGCCTTCGGTATGTACATCCTCATAATCTACCTGCATGCCGAATGCCAGTGAAGTCAGGATCGCGATCTTTCTGCACGCATCATATCCCTCCACATCCGCTTCCGGATGAAGTTCCGCATATCCTTTGTCCTGAGCCTCCTTTAACACCTCATCGAAGTCAGCCCCTTCATCGGCCATCCTTGTTAAGATATAGTTTGTAGTTCCGTTCAGTATGCCTGTTATTTCATTGATCTCATCGGCTGTCAGAGACTGGTTTAACGGACGGATGATCGGAATTCCGCCTCCCACACTCGCCTCAAACAGGAAATTTAGATTCTTGGACTTTGCCATGGCCAGTAGTTCCGCACCCTTTTCAGCCACCAATTCCTTATTGGAAGTGGCAACACTCTTCCCGTGCTCCAATGCCTGTTTTGCAAACGTGTATGCCGGCTCCACTCCGCCTAAGACTTCCACAACGATGCTCACTTCGTCGTCATTTAAAATAATATCATAGTCTGTGACTGCCTTTGACGCCACCGGTGTGTCGGATAAATCCCTCTTGTCCAAAACATATTTTACCCGGATCGGCTCCCCGATCTTATGGTTGATGCTCTCGTGATTTGTCTCGATTACCTCCACGACTCCTGATCCAATGGTTCCATATCCCAATACCGCAATGTTTATCATCTGTTTTACTCCTTTGCAATTATTTTTACATATGTAATGTTGTCAAGCTTTTCTACGCTCTCGATCATGGCAGAAACATCGGTCTCCATATCAACAATATCCACGCTGACTGTGAGCACTCCTTTTCCGTTGATCGGAATACTCTGATGGATCGTCAGGATATTGGCCTTGTAGTTTGCAAATACCTGAAGCACTGTCGCCATAACTCCCGGCTGGTCTTCCACCTCGATCACAAACGTGATATTTCGTCCCTTTTTGCTCGCGTGAAAAGGAAAAATATCATCTTTGTACTTATAATAAGAACTCCGGCTGATCCCCACAGTCTCTGTGGCCTCCTGAATGGACTTGGCCTGTTCTGCATCCAGAAGCTTCTGCACTTCCAGTACTTTTAATAGAACCTCCGGAACTGCTTTCTTTTTAATGACATAATACTTTGAATCTTCTAACATAGTCCACCTCTGTGCGTCTGCTGAACACATTTGTTTTTCCAGACGATACTATCATATTTTTATAAATTAAGCAACTGTTTAAATAAAAAACGGACATACAACCATGCAGATTGTATGTCCTGCAAATCTCTTACTCTATTTCTTCAGACATTTTAACATCAGCCATATAATACACAGCAGCGCGGCCGCGGACAGAGAAATGTATTTTGCCGGCAGTTATTGTCTCTTCTGAAGTGTCTGCCTCCTGCTCTTTTTCCGTGCTCTTTTCAGTGAATGTAGTCTTTACTTCTTCTCAGTTGGCCGTGTAGGTCCGGTCTCCGGTGCTGCCCTTTTCATTCGTGACCTCCGCCGTCAGCATATCAAGACCTGTACCTGTCCAGATGCTGTCCTATAGTGACCGGTGAGGCATCTGTATGCAGCGGGTCTTTATCCACTGCCCTAATTGCATCTGCTCTTGGGATAGTATCTCTGTCTTCCATATACAGCACATCATCCGAGGATGTCACCTGCCAAAAGCAGAATAAAAAAACAACGCCGCGGACAGCACCAAAACAGTTATTGTCCGGCCGTATACCGCAGCGTCTTCTTAATCATTGCTCCATGCCAGGTATGCGTTCATGAAACCGTCCAGATCTCCGTCCAGGACAGCGGATGGATTGCCGCTTTCTTTATTTGTCCTGTGATCTTTCACCATAGTATACGGCTGCAGGACATAAGACCGAATCTGGCTTCCCCATCCATTGTCTCCCACGTCTCCCCGGATATCAGACAGCTTTTCCAGATGCTGCTGCTCTTTTAACAGATACAGCTTTGTCTTGAGCATCTTCATAGCCTGGTCTTTATTCTTATGCTGTGACCGTTCATTCTGGCACTGGACAACGATCCCTGTCGGGATATGCGTGATCCTTATGGCAGAATCCGTCTTATTGATATGCTGGCCTCCCGCGCCGCTGGCCCGGTAAGTATCGATCCTGATATCTTCATCGGCGATCTCCACATTCAGGTCTTCGTCAATCTCCGGCATCACGTCACAGGATGCAAAGGAGGTCTGCCTCTTTCCCGCCGCGTTAAACGGAGAAATTCTCACCAGCCGGTGAACGCCTCTCTCGGACCTTAAATACCCATAGGCGTTTTCACCTTTGATTTCTACCGTCACTGATTTAATTCCTGCCTCGTCCCCGTCCAAATAGTCAATGACTCTTGTCTCGAATCCTTTTTTCCCGGCCCAACGGGTATACATCCGGTACAGCATACCGGCCCAGTCACAGGACTCAGTTCCGCCAGCCCCTGCATGAAGGCTCAGGATCGCATTATTCTTGTCATATTCCCCGCTCAGGAGAGTTGAAATCCGCAGGCTTTCATAGGCTGTCTCAAACTCCGCAAATGCCTCCTGAGTTTCCGCAGCCAGTTCTTCGTCCTCTTCCTCCGACGCCATCTCGATCAAAGTCTCAATATCCTCAAACTGTCCTTTCAGCCCTTCATATCCTACCACCTGATCCTTCAGCCCTTTGACCTCTCTGACCACCTTCTGGGACTCCTCCAGGTCCTCCCAGAATCCCGGAGCTTCCATATCAAGCTCCAGCTGCTCGATCCGCTCTTTCTTTTCTTCCAAGCCAAGAGAACCGCTTAATTTCTCAAGTGGCTCCCGGTAGGAATTCAGGTTATATTTTAACTGATCTAATTCAATCACTCCAAAAACTCCTTAATTTCTTCCACAGCAGTTTTTATATTTCTTTCCGCTTCCGCATGGGCATGGATCATTTCTCCCGATCTTCTCCCCTTTTCTCTTATACGGAGTCTTTACACTGCTGTCGTCTTTATTAGTGCTTGTCACCTGGGCAACCTGCTCTTTCTCCACCTTCTGTTCAATCTCTACGTGGAACAGCGCTCCGGTGGTCTCCTCCTGGATTGCCTTTGTCATCACATTGAACATCTCAAAACCGGCCATGCGGTATTCTACTACCGGATCTCTCTGTCCGTATGCCTGCATACCGATGCCCTCCCGAAGCTGATCCATATCATCGATATGATCCATCCACTTGCGGTCAATGACCTTTAGAAGAATGATACGCTCTATCTCCCGGAGGTCATAGTCTTCAAATTCCTTTTCCTTCTCGGCATACAGCCGGGCAGCCTCATCCTGAAGACGCTTTGTGAGCATCTCAGGTTTCCCTGCCTGAATCTCTTCCTGGGTCAGTTCGATCTTTCCGAACGGAACGATTGGGCGCAGCTCTGCATTCAGTGTATCCATATCCCATTCTTCCGGTGCCGCATCTTCACTGGCACACTGGTTTACATAGTCTGCGATGGTTTCCTCCATCATATGAATCACAGAATCCTTCATGTTTTCCCCGTCCAGAACACGGCGGCGTTCTTTGTACATGATCTCTCTCTGTTCGTTGTTTACCCTGTCATAATCCAGCAGATTTTTACGGATACCGAAGTTGTTATTCTCGATCTTCTTCTGGGCCTTTTCGATCGTCCTGCTGATGGATTTGTGCTGGATCTCTTCCCCTTCCGGTATGCCGAGGGCGTTGTATACAGAAATCATCCTCTCAGATCCAAACAGTCTCATCAGATCGTCTTCCAGGGACAGGTAAAACTTAGATTCACCAGGGTCTCCCTGCCGTCCGGCACGTCCTCGGAGCTGATTGTCAATACGCCTGGATTCATGACGCTCTGTACCGATGATCTTTAAACCGCCCAGAGCGGCCACACCGTCTGCCAGGACAATATCGGTACCACGGCCCGCCATGTTGGTAGCGATGGTGACAGCACCGATCTCGCCTGCATGGGAGATGATCTCCGCCTCCTTTTCATGGAACTTGGCATTCAGCACGTTGTGCTTGATCCCCTGTTTTTTGAGCATGCGGCTCAGTTCCTCGGACATATCAATGGTGATCGTACCTACGAGCACTGGCTGTCCCTTGGCGTGGGATGCCGCGATGTCCTCAACAACCGCCCTCATCTTCTCCTGCTTCGTCTTATAGATGGCATCTTCGTGGTCAACACGCACAACCGGTTTGTTGGTCGGGATGACTACAACGTCCATGCCGTAGATCTCACGGAATTCCTGTTCCTCGGTCTCGGCTGTACCGGTCATACCGGATTTCTTATTATATTTATTGAAGAAATTCTGGAATGTGATAGTAGCGAGGGTCTTGGACTCTCTCTTAACCTTCACGCCTTCTTTCGCCTCGATCGCCTGATGAAGTCCGTCTGAATACCGTCTGCCCGGCATGATACGTCCGGTGAACTCATCGACGATCAGCACTTCATCGTCCTTCACTACATAATCTTTGTCAATAAACATAAGATTATGGGCGCGCAGCGCCAGGATAATATTGTGCTGGATCGCAAGATTCTCAGGATCGGCAAGGTTATCTATATGGAAGAACTCCTCCACCTTTTTCACGCCCTGGGCAGTCAGAAGCACGTGCTTATCCTTTTCATTGACCAAAAAGTCGCCGTCTTCTTCAATGTCCTCGTTCATCAGGATATCCATCTTGGAAAGTTCCCCGTCGGAGCTTCCCCGCTCCATCTGCCTTGCAAGGATATCGCAGGCACGGTAGAGCTCGGTGGATTTCCCGCTCTGACCGGAAATGATCAATGGTGTTCTGGCCTCATCGATCAGTACAGAATCGACCTCATCGACAATGGCATAGTGCAGGTCGCGCTGAACCAGATCTTCTTTTTCGATGACCATGTTGTCCCTCAGGTAATCAAATCCCAGTTCATTGTTGGTGATATATGTGATATCACAGTTATAGGCTGCCCGCCGCTCGTCGTTTTCCATCTCATTGGTAACCACACCGACCGTAACGCCTAAGAAGTTGTGAACCTTTCCCATCCACTCCGCATCACGGGTTGCCAGGTAGTCATTCACCGTAACGATGTGTACGCCCTTCCCTTCCAGGGCGTTTAAGTAGGCAGGAAGAGTGGAGACCAGGGTCTTACCTTCACCGGTCCTCATCTCTGCGATCCTTCCCTGGTGAAGGATAATACCGCCGATCAGCTGGACCCGATAGTGCTTGAGCCCAATAGTCCTGGCACTCGCTTCCCGGACAACCGCATAAGCTTCCGGCAAAAGGTCGTCCAGTGTGTCTCCGTTGCTCAGACGCTCCTTAAACTCAGCAGTTTTATTTCTCAGTTCCTCATCGGATAATTTCTGCATCGGTTCGTCAAAAGATTCAATTTTATTCACAATCCCACTGATCCGCTTCAGTTCTTTTTCACTGTGCGAACCAAAAATTTTTCCTAACAAACTCATAGTTTTACTCCCAAACAATTAAATTCACATGTAATCTATGATATTGTAACACTTCTATAAAATGTAGGCAAGAAAAAAGGCAGCCCCAGCGCTCATCATACCCCTCTTGCGGAAAAATACACGGAAATGCCGCAAACAACGTTATTTTTACCGTAAACAAAAAGGAGGCCGAAGCCTCCTGAAAAAATCCTTATTCCTAAAATTCCGGTTCGATCAGTCCGTATGTATTGCCCTTTCTTTTATATACTACGTTTACTTCAAAAGTATCGGCGTTACGGAATACGAAGAAATTGTGTCCCAAAAGATCCATCTGGATACATGCCTCTTCCACATCCATCGGCTTGATCGCAAACTTCTTGCTCCTGATGATGCGGATCTCATCATCGTCCACATCCTCGTCCTTGTCGATGAATTCCTGTTTCAGTCCTGCACCTTCATATTTTTTACTCATCAAACGGGTTTTATATCTTCTGATCTGACGTTCGAGAATATCAATTACCAAATCAATGGATACATACATATCCGCACTGTCTTGTTCTGCACGTATAATGTGCCCCTTCATAGGAATTGTTACTTCAATCTTTTGTCTCTCTTTTTGAACGCTCAAGGTAACGATGATGTCAATGTCATCAGCCAGGTACTTGTCAAGCCTGCCTAATTTCTCTTCTATTGCTGCCCTGATTCCTTCTGTTACTTCGATGTTCTTACCGCTAATAATGAAATTCATGGCTTCCAACTCCTTTACTATTTGATACTAATTATTATATCATATAGCTTTTCCATTGAAAACAAATCTTTTTATAAAATCTACACAAAACAAATGTTTCATTTTGTCGAATTTCATTTCCACAATTCGACCTTAATCGGCTGTGGATAATGTGGATAACTTTGTGTATAACTGTATTATCGCGGAGAACTGTGATTTTGTACTGTGGATAAAATGTGATGTTTTTTTTCTGTATTTTTCGATTTGATACTTGAAAATACGACTCTTATACAAATATGACAAAACAGACTTTTACACTTGATTTTTAAGTTTTTTGCCTGTTTTGTTAATTGTCTGGCAATTCTAACTTTTGGAGGTAACTCTCCACTGACACCACACAATTTGCCCCATCTGCGGCAGCAGTCACCACTTGGCGCAGATTTTTGGTCCTCTGGTCCCCACCTACAAAAATTCCTGGAATATTTGTCACTCCGTCTTCCCCGGCTACAATGTAGCCTCTTTCGTCCGTTTTAAGCTCATCTTTTAAGAGCGTGCTCTGCGGAGCCGTGCCTACGGCGATAAAAATTCCATCGACTTTCAGCGACTTATCCACATCGTTATGCACATCTTTGATGGAAATAGATTCAACCCTCTCATTTCCGGCAATTCTCGTCACAACCGTATTCCAGATTACTTGTATTTTGTCGTTTCTCGTCACCTGATCCCGAAGAATCTTTGCGCCCCTGAATTCATCTCTCCTGTGAATCAGATATACTTTCTCACATATTCTGCTCAGGAACAATGCATCTTCCAGAGCGACATCACCGCCGCCTACGACTGCCACAGTTTTGTTCCTGAAAAACGCTCCGTCACAGGTTGCACAATAAGAAACTCCCAGACCGGTGAGTTCTTCCTCTCCCGGGACACCCAGCTTTCTGTGAGTAGCCCCTGTGGCAAGCATAACCGTTTTGGTCTTCAGGACTTCACCGTTTTTTAAAACGATCTCTTTGATCGGCTGATCATGCCTGATCTCTGAGACTTCTCCTGTCCTGACTTCCGCTCCCAGGTCAGATGCATGGTTATAGAACTGGTCTCCCAGATCCATTCCCGTCATCTTTGGAAGTCCGGGATAATTATCGACTTCATAGGTCTGTACGATCTGTCCTCCTGACATGGCTTCTTTTTCTAAAACCAAAACTTCAAGCATAGCTCTCTTGGCGTAAATGGCTGCGGACATTCCTGCAGGTCCTGCGCCGATGATAATCAAATCATAAATTTTCATAAGGAAAACCCCTTTCTTTTACTTTACTGTCTTTGCTTCTTATTATAACACATTCCCTCGGCATCTTATTCTGTCTCCTGCATTTTCAGAGCATCGACGATTTCTTTTTTATCCCTTGCTCCCACAAAGCTCTTTTCTATTTTTCCATTCTTAAAGATCAAAAGTGTAGGAATGGACATGACACGGAATCCTACGGCCAGTTCTTGTTCCTCATCCACATTGATCTTTCCGACCTTCACTCCGGAAAGTTCTTCCGCGATCTCATCCACAACCGGCGACATCATCCTGCACGGCCCGCACCAGGCTGCCCAAAAATCGATCAGAACCGGCTCCTTTGCGTTTAATACTTCCTCGTCAAAATTTGCTGTTGTTATTTTTAAAACTGACATAATGGTCACTCCTTTTCTAAATCATCATTAACTATCTGAGTCCATTATATCGCTTTTCTATAATAATTCTGTGAGTAAGTCACACTTTTCACTCTTTTTCTTCTTTTCCACTGATAAAAACAGGCCCGCGATCGTCAAAAAAGCACCGCACGCCGCCCTGACCGTCAGTTCTTCACCAAGGATCAGGACCGATGTAATGATGGTCACCACCGGAACCATATAGATATAAACAGTAGTTTTTACTGCACCCAGCCTTTTCACTGCCGTATTCCAGGTGACGAAGCAGATGGCTGAGGCGCCTATCCCAAGGAACAGAAGGTTCCCAAGATTTAAAGGATCAGCAAATCTCTGTCTCCCCAAGGAAATATCCGTAAACAGCAGAACCGGAGACATGAACAAAAGTCCCCATGCAAAGCAGCGCCTTGTGGACTGCATGATATTGTGTCCGAAGTTTCCGATTTTTTTTGTCAGCATGGAATAAGCCGCCCATACGAAGGCTGCAAGCACTGCCAGAAAATCCCCTTTTGGGCTCAGATGCAGCGCTGTGCCGCCGAAAGAGATCAGGCAAATACCGCACATGGCCAGCAAAAATCCAAGAAAAAAACGTCTTCCAAGAGACTTTTCTCCCGTCACCACTCTTGCCAGGAGTGCCGTAAAAAACGGCGATACGGAAATAATAACCCCCACATTGGAAGCCATCGTGTATGTGAGGGCAATATTTTCAAATAAATAGTACAGGGTGATCCCGCACAGGCCGGCTGCCATAAAATATTTTTCTTCCCTCCAGCCTTCTGTCTTCAGCCTCTTTGGATAAATAAGAATCAGCACCAAGAAGCCCAGAAGGAAACGGAAAAATAAAATCTCAATCGGCTGAAACTGCCTGAGCAGAATCTTCGTGGAGATAAACGTTGTGCCCCATAAAAAAATAGTAGCCAGTGCAAACAAATGACCCTGTATGTATTTTTTGTCTTCCATAATTAATAACCTTTCTTTTCTGTAAAAATTCTCTGATATTGTGCCGGTGTCAGGCCAAACAGCCGCTTAAAGAAATTTGTAAAATGGCTCTGATCTGAGAATCCGGTCAGAGCCGCCGCCTCTGCCGGTTCTGTTCCCTCCTCCAAATATAATTTGGCCCGGTTTACCCTGATGGATTCCAGGTATTGGTACGGTGTAATCTTTTTATACTTTGTAAAATACCGGATCAGGCTGTATCTGCTGACGCCTGCAATCTTACAGAGCTGTTCCAGTGAAACGTTCTCACTGTAATGCTCCTTCATATAACTGCATACAGCATTGAGCCGTTCTGTGTCAGGCACCTGTACTTTCTTCTGTTCAAATACCGCATACTCGGAGAGCAGCTGCTCCATGAGAAGATAAAATAACTCCTCCTTTTCAAACTCCTGATTCCCCACTGCCACCATCCGGTACACTTCCCGGAGAAGCTCAGATTTTGAACACTTCCGGATCACCGGTCTTTCAAACTCGGGATATTCATACTTTCCCGTGATCTCTTCTGCAATTTCTTTCATCCTTTCTCTCTTGATATTAATAAATCTGCAGTTCAGAGGGTAATCCCCCACCTGCTCGCATGCATGGTTCTCCCTGTAATTAAAAAACAGCAGGTCTCCTGGTTCAATAAAAAATTCTTCTCCCCGGCAAGTCACTTTCCGCATACCGCTCTCGATGCATCCGATCACGTAATGATCGTGAAAATGATTAGGAAACTTCTGTTTGAGTCCGTAAAAGCCATAGGCTTCAATCTTTAATTGTTCGTCATAAAATATTTCTCTTATTTCTTTCATAATACTAAGTTTAACATAAATGTGCTGAGAAAATCTTGGATGATATTGCATACCTTATCGCGCGAAGCGCGCCAAGCCTGAAAGGCATAAAATACGGGGTACCCTGTGGGTATGACATCTGCCGGAAAGGTATTCCACCAATAAAAGGAACCATTCAACCATAGTTTTTTATCACTATTGGAGGAACGCATTTCAAAGTGTGACAAAAATAGTGGTAAAAAACTCATATTTATTTAGATAATCTTCTAAATGTTCTTGCTTTTGTATGAACAGAATGGTATAATACATTTAGATAAACTTCTAAATGTATCAGAAAGGAGGAACTGTGGGTTTTCAGGAAACATTCAAAGCATTGTCGGATTCCACCAGACGTGAAATTTTAGACTTGCTGAAAGACGGTTCCATGCCGGCCGGAGAAATATGCAGTCATTTCGATATGACAGGAGCATCGATTTCCCATCATCTGAACATTTTAAAACAGGCAAATCTCATAACTGACAAGAAACAAGGAAAATATATTTATTATGAATTGAATCTCTCTGTATTTGAAGAAGTGATTCACTGGTTTCAAAGCTTTAAGGAGGACATATAAATGAAACAATCCAGATCAAGTATTTTACTGACAGCGGTCTCCCTGCTGCTTTCTCTGGCAGTATTCTCTTCCCTGCCCGAACAGATCCCTGCCCATTGGAACACGCATGGAGCCATCGACCGTTACGCTCCCAAATTTGCGATCTTTATATTTCCGGCTGTCATCTTTTTGATCACCATACTTTTTCAGTTTATGCGGCGTACAGATCCCAATTCTGAAAACTATGATAAATTTCAGAAAGAATATCACCGGTACACCTTCGTCATAGGCCTAGTATTCTTCGTTGTCCAGATCATGACGATTGCGTCAGCCTTTAAAATTGATTTTGATGTCAACCTAATCTTCTGTCTGGGCATGGGCAGCTTATTTATTTTTCTTGGAAACCTGCTGCCCAAAACAAAACATAATTATTTTATTGGCATCCGAACCCCATGGACCCTGGCCGATGAACAAAACTGGTTTCTGACGCACCGGCTGGCCGCAAAAATATGGGTACTGGGAGGACTGACAGTCACACTCACCGCTCTTGCACCCGAATCGTTTCAGGTGCCTGTCTTTTTGACAGTCCTGGCGGTCATGGTCATCACACCGTTTGTATACTCATATACAGAATTCCGCAGGAAACGCTAAAATATTTTTCGTCAAAACAGCGTATAAAAGTAAAGCAAACTCACCGCACCTAAGAGATACATGAACGGATGTATCTCTTTTGTTTTCCCTCCCGCGGTTTTCATGATCAGATACGTCAGAATGGCGGTGCAGATCCCGTTTGCGATATTCCCGGCCAGAACTGTGAAAACCACGCACATAAAGGCCGGCATACTCTCCGTCACATCATCATACTTGATATGGCTCATGGCCTCCAGCATGCTGATGCCGATATAGACCAGCACCGGGGCCGTAGCCGCAGAAGGTATGATGAGGGCCACCGGGGCAAAAAACAGTGCAAACAGAAAGCATATGCTCGTAAACACTACGGTCAGTCCCGTCTTTCCCCCGGACTCGATACCCGCAGAAGATTCCAGATAAGTGGTCATGCCCGGCATTCCAAACAGTGCTCCCAGACTCGTTGCAGCTGCATCTACCTGGAAACACTGATCAATGCCGTCAAAGTTCCCGTTCTCATCCAGGTAACCCGCGCGTGCACCAACCCCAAGGATTGTCCCCACGGTGGCAAAGAAATCCGGAACAAACAGGGCTAAAAGAAACGGAAGATAGAACACCTGAAGCGCTCCAAGGATATCAATCTGAAACAGCTGTCCCCCGACAGAAGCCGGCATGGAAATAATCTTTTCAGGCAGTTTCGTCACTCCCAGCGGTATTCCGGCTATGGCAGCCGCCAGTATAGACAGAACCATATCTCCAGCCACACGCTTTGCCCTCAGAATCAGGAGAATGACAAATCCAAACACTGCCGTAATCACCTCCGGCGATCCAAGGTTTTCAAATACAAGGCTGTTTTTTGCCTCATTCGCCGCAATAATACCCGCTCCCCTTGCTCCGATCAGAGCAATGAAAATACCGATACCGGCGCTGACCGCATATTTTAAACTGGCAGGGACAGCTCTTACGATCGCCTCCCTGAGACCCAAAAATGTAATGGCGAGAAACAGCAGACCGCTCCAGAAAACAATGCCTCCTGCAATCCTTACCGGTACGTGATCGGCGCTTATCATAGCAGCCACAATCCCTGCACTGCTGAGTCCCGGTGCCAGGGCAAAGGGCCGGTTCGTATAAAGTGCCATCGCCAGTGTCGCAGCGGCGATGAGCAGCACCATAACCGTCATCATCACGTGCTTATCCACTCCCGTGGCTTCCAGCATGTTGGGCACCGTAGCCAGGGCATAGGCCATGGTAATAAAGACTGTGATACCTGCCAGGAATTCTGTTCTGATATCTGTATGATGCTCTCTTAATTTAAATTTTTTTTCTATCCAGCGAATCATAAAAGCCTCCTTCTCTTATGGAATTATTATTTCCATTTGAAGGAGGCTTCATTCTGAGCACTGTTTTATTGCATTAAAATTTCTTTTGTTTTAATCTGATTGCAGAATGCCAGGTCATGCTCCACAAATAAAAGGGTTATTCCGCTGTTTTTCAGCAATTCCTCAATCTGTATCCTGGAAAACACATCAATATAGTTCAAGGGTTCATCCCACAAATACAGATGTGCCTGCTCACACAGACTTCCTGCGATCAGCACCTTCTTTTTCTGTCCCTCGCTGAATTCCTCTATTTTTTTCTCAAACTGAATCCTGGAAAAATCCAGCTTTCTCAAGATGGTCTTAAACAGACTCTCATCAATACCGCAGTTATATGCATACTCTCTGAGATCCCCCTTCAATCCGTCCGTGTTCTGGGGCACATAAGATATCCTCAGACCATTGGCTGTATAAAGATAACCTTCGTGATCCACCGCCTTTCCAAGCAAAAGTTTCAGCACACTGGATTTTCCGCAGCCATTTTTCCCAACCAGGGCAATCCTGTCCCCTTTCTCAATGTCAAAGGACAGATTTTCGGTTACAATTTTGCTTCCATAGGAAATTGACACATCCTCCAATACTGCCAGCCGTTTCGCATGGTGTTCCAGAGGAGATATTTTTAAGGATTCCGAAGTCTCGATATTCTTTAACAGCTTTGATTTCTCTTTGACTGCATCTTCCTTTCTTGTCTCTGCCGCCTTTGACCGCTTCATCATTTTTGCCGCCTTATGGCCGATGAATCCCCTGTCCGGACGAAGGCCGGAGTTTCTGGTGCCCCTTTTTGTCTTTTCCACCTGATCTGACCATCCCTCAGTCCTTCTCTGAGATTTTAAAAGCCTTCCGATCTCCTTTTTCAGTTTCTCATTTTCCGAGAGTTCATACTGGTCTCTGAGAAGCTTATTTTCATACCAGGAAGAAAAATTTCCCTTCTGCACCTCGATCTCCGTTCTGTTCACAGATAAAACGTGATCCGTACACTCATCCAGAAACGCCCGGTCATGGGATACAAGAATAAATCCTTTCTTGGAGTTTAAATACGCTCCTACCTTTCTTCTGGCCTCGGCATCCAGGTGATTGGTAGGCTCATCGATCAGCAGAAAATTGTTTTCTTTGCCAAACAAAACAGCCAGCAGCACTTTCGTCTGCTCTCCGTTTGATAACGTTTGGAATGGACGGTACAGGACTTCATCCGGAACACCCAGCTGTGACATCTCTTTCATGACCTTCCAAAGTTCATATTGCGGGTCCACAGACTCCAGCACATCCACTGTGAGCGCCGTCGGGTCCTTTACCGGATACGGAAAATAATCAAATTTTACACTCGCCGCAATAGAGCCCCTATACTCATACTCTCCCATCAATAATTTTAAAAATGTGGTTTTCCCCCTTCCATTTCTTCCCGTAAATCCAAGCTTCCAGTCCGTATCAATTTGAAACGAGACATGCTCAAAGATATAATCAAAACTGGTATCATATGAAAACGTTAAATCTGAAATTTGAATCATAGACATAAATGTACCTCCTGACCGTGATAAGATCTTTAACAAAACAAAAAACCCGCAGGAAAGACTCTCCCCGCAGGTTCGCATACAAAAATATCACGCACGCCAAGCGTACACTAATATCAATCTATATAGAAGCAGTTCGGATGATCTTTCTTGCAGAGCGCATAAAACCAGAAGGAAACCTCCTTCTCATCTTATGCCGTTTTAATCTTAGCAAGAAATAATCATCACCCTTCCACACCTCATTTCTTTTTCTTAATTAGAGTATAAAATATCTTTTATATCTTGTAAAGCCTTAATTAAAGGCAATAAGCAAGCCTGTAAGAACTGCGGTGATCATTCCGACCACGGCCGCAATACAGGCAATCACAGTCTTTGCCTTCTCTTCCTTTCCCATGCAGACAAAAAGCAGAACTTTATAGCATATAACTCCCAAAATTCCTCCGGCACAGTTTAAAATAATATCGTCAATATCTGTGGCTCCGATGGCTGCTGCATACTGAAAAGCTTCAAAGAACAAACTGATGCCAAAGACTGCCAGCAGACTTTTGACCGCTTTTCTTCTTTTTATAAAGAACATCAGATAAATTCCCAGCGGGACAAATAAAATGATATTCCCATAAATATTCAGGTCACCGATTCCTGAAGAACCAATGATTTGCCGAAACGGAACTAAATTTAAAGATCTTGAAAAGTATCTTCCATGCTGAAATAGCTGCCACGGCTGTACATATTTAAACAGAATATTTTCCAACAGAAATGCCAGATAAAAAATAAAGACGCCGTTAAATATTCCATCCCGAAGCTTCCTGTTCCTATGATTTCTCATAAAGCACCCCCTTTTCTTTCTATTAGGGTATCATACAATATAGAAAAAAAAGCTTCAAGTTTCTTATAAATTTCTGACAATCAGCAGATAAATACCCCTGTAAAATGACTTTTTATCCCTTTCCGGCCCTTTCTCCTTCAAATATCAATAGATTCAATATTTTCATTTTCAAGCAGCCGCTGGATCGCATCGTACATATCAAAGCTGTCCGTCAGTTTCACATCCAGTCTGACCTTGATGCTCTCATTCCCTATCTTCTGAACTGAGATGTTCAGGATCTCTATGGATTCCTCCCTGATCGTTTCCTGGATCATCTTCACGGCATCAGGACCGTTGGGCAGCTTCAGGGTAATTACTTCCACCGTAGGCGTCCTGATCCATTTGAAATCCCTGTGCAGGACCCACTGTACGATGATCAGAAGGATCGTGCTGAAAATCCCGATCAAATACTGCCCGCCTCCTACGGACATACCGACTCCTACAGTAGCCCAGATGCCCGCTGCTGTGGTCAGTCCGCTGACACTCTGGTTATGCACAAAGATAATTCCTGCACCCAGAAAACCGATGGCGGTTACGACACCTGCCGCAATCCTTGACGGATCCAGTCCTACGTTGTGGACAGCGAGAATGTCACTGAATCCATACTTGGAGATGATCATCATCAGTGCGGCGGCCAATGATACGATTACATGAGTCCTGATACCTGCTGTTTTCAGCCTGTTGGTCCGCTCATAACCAATACAGGCTCCGCAGACTGCTGCCAGAAGGATCCTTGCACTGTATTCCAGCTGTAATATAAGGCCTGTCATATGCACCACACTTCTTTCTCTCGTTTTAATTAGAGTATAGCATTGTACTTAAAAATGTGCAATGCAGCCTCAATTTCCCGCCGCTTCTCCTTTCTGTTATTCAGACAGCATCCGAATGATTTTGCATGGATTTCCGGCCGCCAGCACCCCGGCGGGCAGATCCTTGGTCACAACACTTCCGGCAGCAATAACCGTGCCGTCACCGACAGACACCCCGGGAAGCACTGTCACATTTCCTCCGATCCAGACATTGCTGCCTATATGGATCGGATAAGCGTATTCAAGCCCCTCATTTCTCTGTTTAATATCAAAGGGGTGTCCCGCTGTATAAAAGGAACAATTAGGCGCAACGAAGACATCGTGTCCAAATGTAACTTTGGCTCCGTCTAAAATAGTACAGTTATAGTTCAGAAAACACCTCTCACCAACTTCAATATTATAGCCGTAGTCACAAAAAAACGGCTGCTCCACTGTGAATTCTCCCTCTGTTTTTCCCAGAATCCTCTTCATGAGTTCTGTCCTTTTTTCCAATTCCTTCGGCATCAGCCGGTTATATTCTGCACACAGCTCCTGACAATCAAGTCTCTCTTCCTTTAAATCAGTATCATAGTTTGCATTATAAAGCATTCCCAAAGCCGCTTTTTCCTTCTCTGTCATTCTCAATTCCTCCTGTTCTTTTCTCTATTCGTCTGTCTTTATGACCAGGTCCTCCCGAAAGCCTTTCCCCATTTTATGTCTTGCCTTTCTGTTTTCTACTGTATCAAAAATAATGGAAAAATCATAGTCCTCGGGATATAGTTCTGTTGCTGCTACTTTTAGTTTCAGGCGTTTATGGCTGCAGAACTTCTTTTCTTTCTTAATCTGTACCAACACCTGACCGTTTTCATCGGCAGGCTTCACTACAATCCCGATCTCTCCTTCCGGCAGGACTGTCACACTGTCCCCGGTAACAAATTTTCTTATTTTAGTTTCCTTTTTCTTCTCTGTCTTTTGAATGGACGGGGCTTTTTCCCTCCGCAGTCTCTCCTGTGTATCTGTTAGCTGCAAACTGTCTATGACAGCCTCGCTTTTATCTCCGTACGCCTCTCTGGCTGCAGCACTGAGCATTTTCCCCGGGAAACCAAGCCGCTTTGCAATGTAGAGGGCGCAGCTCTCTCCCGCCTCGCCTACCTTCAGCCGGTACAAGGGCTTCAGAGTTTCCCTGTCAAACTCCATTCTTGCATTCACCACTTCCGGATACCGGTCAGCGTATTCTTTTACTTCCGGATAATGAGTAGTCACCAGGAATAATGCCCCGCTGTTCCTCAATTCTTCAAGGATCGCCACAGCAATTCCCATCCCTTCCGCCGGGTCGGTCCCAGAACCGAGTTCATCCAATATTACAAGACTGTCTTTCTGACTTCTTTTTAATATTTCCAGAACATTCTTGATGTGGGCTGAAAAGGTAGACAGGTTATCAGAAATATTCTGTCCGTCCCCAATATCACAGAGGATTTCATTTTGCATGCAGATCTCTGCACGCTCACAGGGAACATGAAGCCCGGAGCATGCCATCGCGCTCATTAAGGCGACGGTCTTAATTGCAACCGTTTTTCCTCCTGTATTTGGTCCTGTTATGATGACTCCACGGTTTTCTCTGCCTATTTCAAAGTCTAATGGCACGCAGGTATTTCCTGACAGCATTGGATGCCTGGCTTTCTTCAGCCTGATATAATGCTCTGTATTGATCTCAGGTTCAACTGCATCCATGTGAAGACTCAGGCGTCCCTTGGCAAATATAAAGTCAAGCTTTTCGATCACGCGAATATCTTCTTTCAAAGCTTCCTCGTTCTGGGCTGCCAGGCTCGTCAGGCTGTAAAGGATTCTTCTTTCTTCCGAATCCTCCTCAATCTGATAAAGTTCCAGTTCCTCTCTGAGCCCTGCAACCGAAGCAGGCTCCACAAATATAGTGGCACCGGTGGAAGACTGGTCAACTGCGCTTCCCAAAACCATATTTCTGCATTTTTTACGAACAGGAATACAATACCTTCCGTTTCTCTTCACAACAAATGCATCGCTTAAATAAGCTTTATTTGCCTTCAGTGCTTTTTCAGCTTTCTCTCCGATTTTCTCACTGAGCAAAACAATCTGCTTTCGGATGTCTTTCAGGTACGGTGATGCATAGTCATCTACTCTTCCATTCCTGATACATCGCCTGATCTCTTCTTTCAAGTCATCCAGGGATTCTAAATTCTGATTATAAAAGGCCAGGCTGATTTTTTCATCCTCCCCTTTTCCAAGGTAGATCTTCAGCCGTCCGACAGAATTTAAAAACATACACAATTCTTCCAGTTCTTCCGGCAGGAGCAATGCCCCCGCAGCTGCTTTTTTAATATATTCATCCATATGGTCCATGGCCGGAAGAGGTGGTGTTCCATACGCCTCCACCATTCCTTTGGCCTGGGATGTGTCATTTATATACTTCCTCAGTTTCAGTTCAGACAGTAAAGGCCGCATCCGGCCGATCCGTTCCTTTGCACCCGCAGAAAATGCATAGTCTTTGAGCTGCTCTAATATCTGATAATAACCTAGTGTCTTTAATGATTCATTTTTCATAATAGATTCCTTTCTCAGTCAAGACAGAATTATGCCTATAATATCAAAATTACATTTTCTTGAAAGAACAAAGTGGGCAAGCCCACTTCAACGCCCCAACCCCTCCCTCACTCTTTGAGGGGCTTGACAACTTTGCGTGCCAGATGCAATTTGCCGCAGGCAAATAATTTCCTTACGCATCTGTGCACAACCCGCGGAGCGTTTTTATTTCATAGGGAAGGTCGTAGAACTTTCCTATGAAATAAAATAAAGATCACAGATACATTGCCCCGAAACCGGTACATTCCCTGTGATCTTCTGACGAAAGAAGTCTAAATTAAAATAATAAAAAAACACAGCATTACAGCTATGTTCCAACATCTCTTTCCATCTATATAAAGCGTATGAAACGGGTTCGTAAGGCAAAATATCAGATCAGACTGCAGTTATAGGCAGGCTGATAAAAGACAGACCGGCATATCCATACCTGTCCTTCCTGATCAATATTTTATTTTTCTGCAATGCTCATTCCAGAAACCCGTAACACCAAGACACCTCATTTCATTTCTCATTTTTATTTATTATAGTCTCTGACATTGATATTGTCAACATCCATTTTTATCCTGACACACGTTGTCAGGGTTTGTCTGATATAATAGGGGACAAGGAGGTGAAACGATTGCACGAAAGCCGCTTATTCAAAATTATTTACTATCTGTTGGAAAAAGGACAGGCAACTGCACCTGAACTGGCCTCAAAGTTTGAAGTATCTGTGAGAACCATTTACCGCGATATTGATGTAATGAACAGTGCAGGAATCCCAGTATATGCCGCTGCCGGAAGGGACGGCGGTATTAAACTGTATGATGATTTTATAATCAGCAAAGCCTTGCTGTCTGAGTCTGATATTCAGGATATCTTAATCGGTCTGCAAAGCTTATCCGCTGCCCGGTATTCCGATCATGAAAGTACATTAGAAAAATTACGTGCTCTTTTTAAGCAGACAAATACAGACTGGATTGAAATTGATTTTTCTCGCTGGGGAGCCTGCGTTCAAAAAGAAAGCGAAATATTTTCTCTGCTGAAAACCTCTGTTTTAAAAAGACAGGAAATTATATTTTGTTATTATAACTCCAAAGGAGACATCAGTGAAAGGCGGTGCCGTCCGATAAAATTATTGTATAAAGACAGGTCGTGGTATTTGTTTGGATTTTGCTGCAAAAGAAAAGATTACAGATTATTCCGTATCTCAAGAATGAGAAAGCTAGAGCTCACAGAAATTATGTTTGATGAAATTTCTGATGACAGTTCAAGAATTTTGCCGCTGCCTGAGGATATGGAAGTATTATGCGAAATAGAACTTCGCTTTCCACTGAACATGGGGCATAGAGTTTTAGATATTTTCAGTGAAGAGGCGATAATACAAAACAATAAACAGATTGTTGTAAAGGCGTCGCTGCCCCGGAACGAATGGCTGTACGAAATGTTATTATCTTTCGGAGAGAATGTTGAAATTGTACACCCGATAAGCTTAAAAGAAGAAATCATAGAGCGGTGTGAAAAAGCTCTAAACCATCACAAAGGAGCGGGATTATGAATATAAAAAAAAGTTTGCAAACCATAGATGCTTCGGGCAGTAATTTTTATTTCAATGACGTTGATGTTGTCCCGGAGAATATCAAAGCTGTACTTATTAATGAAGTCGTTCCCCAAGATCCTGATAACGATTTTTATGGAAAACAGGAGGGAGAATATCTTTCTGCCGCTATTTCTCTTTTCCACAACGCAGGGATAGCAGTGAAAACAGCAAAAGAGCTGCTGGACTTGGGGATCTATATTACAAATGCAGTAAAGAAACCAAAATCTCACACTTCCGTTGAAAGAAGCATGATCGAAGAAAGCCTGCCCTTTCTTGAGAAGGAGCTGTCCTTATTTCCTAATGTCCAGGTAGTCATGCTGATGGGGGATGTGGCAAAAAAAGCAATGAACATGATCGCTAAAAAAACAACGAAAAGGAATGCAATTCCTGCTGTTTCAACATACAAACTGCGCCACAGCGAAATTTACTATAAAAATATACGACTGATGCCCTCCTATATTATGACAGGGACAAACATCCTAATTGAAAAGTCGAAGTTTCAGATGGCTTCTGAAGATATTTCTAACATGATTTATATAATCAATCAAGGTATTGTGTTTCATCTTCATCAAAAATGAATTCTTTACAAACTTTCAAATTAGTGGTATATTTTAAGCAGAAAAAGGAACAACCGTCCAAAGCGGTTTGACCTAATAATAAAGGCAGAAAATCCACTCTATTACTTGCCAAAGTTCTCAAGGGTGGTTTTTCTATGCATAGCTAATGACTGATCAAATGTATGAAGGTCAAACCACCCTGTAACACGGTTGTTCCATAACCAAATTTTATCATACTATTTTATTTATTACAATTCCAATTTTGTATTTTTTAGTAAATTCATATTCTCTTATTATAAAAAGACCCCATGAAAACAAAAAGTTTTCATGGGGTTGATTAATTCTCTTATATAGCAAAAATTATCGTTTTGAGAACTGTGGTGCACGACGTGCAGAACGAAGTCCCGGTTTCTTTCTTTCCTTCATACGAGGATCTCTGGTTAAATATCCTGCTTTCTTTAATACCGGACGGAAGTCTCCGTCAACCTGTAATAAAGCTCTGGAAATACCGTGGCGGATTGCTCCTGCCTGTCCTGTAAATCCACCGCCGATAACATTTACCAATACATCGTATTTTCCGAGAGTGTCAGTAGCAACCAATGGCTGGCGTACGACTACTTTTAATGTCTCTAATCCTAAATATTCGTCAATATCTCTTTTATTGATTGTGATCTTTCCTGTTCCTGGTACTAAATATACTCTAGCGATACTGCTTTTTCTTCTACCAGTTCCGTAATATTTTGCTGTAGCCACTTAATCGTCCTCCTTCTTAATACTTGATCTCTAATGCTTTTGGCTGCTGAGCCTGGTTGTTGTGCTCTGCGCCTGCATATACGTGAAGTTTCTTAATCATTGCTCTTCCCAAAGGACCTTTTGGAAGCATACCTTTTACTGCAAGATAGATAACATCTTCAGGCTTTTTTGCCATTTTTTCTTTTAAAGTTGTTTCTTTCATTCCGCCTACATAATCAGAGTGATTGTAGTAGATCTTCTGGTCTAATTTCTTTCCTGTTACCTGGATTTTATCTGCGTTCACAACGATCACGTTGTCGCCTGTGTCAATGTGAGGAGTATAAGTCGGCTTATTCTTTCCTCTTAAAACTTTTGCGATCTCTGATGCTAAACGTCCTAATGTATGTCCTGTGGCGTCAACTACATACCATTCTCTTTCAATTGTTGATGGGCTTGCCATAAAGCTCTTCATGGTTCTTCCTCCTAAATTTCTCAATCAATGTGTCTTCTATATAAAATACTCCCTCCGGGGCATTGGGGTAAGCATTTTCTTTTATGTCACATTTTCATATTATATAACACTGACCGGGGTGTGTCAATAAATTTTATCCAAAAAGCCTTATATATTATATTATTTCTCGGCCAATATATCGATAAGTTTTTTCACTTCCGAATCCAATCCCGCCTTTTTTATATCTTTCATGTATTTCTCTGCCTCATCGAGAGAATCCTTATATTCTGCTTCTCCGGATGACAACAGGTAATTGTATAATGCACCAACCATTTTTGTGATATTCTGCTTTTCTACATTTTTTATAAAAGCCTGATCCTCATGAGTCATATTTTTTTTATTTTCATGGACATCCTTCCTGATAACAATCAGATTGTATATATATGCCGTGCAGTCCATCATCTCAGGCTGATTTTCTTTTTCCTCTACTTTCCCCAAATTCTTACTGATGTAGATAAAACTTTTTCTGATTTGTTCCCCATTCTTTTCTATGTCCTTAGAATCCTTTCTTGCCTGCTTTTCCGCAGAAGAAAGTTTTTTCATCAGTTTTTTCTCAAAACTCTGATTCTCCTGATTTAATTCCGTTGTTTTATGTTCTGTTTTACATCCAGAACATAAAATTGCGGCAACAGTTAACATTGCAATAAAAACTATATATCTTCTTTTTCTCTTCATAGCTGTATACCCCTTTTAACAAATCATCCCATTTTCTATTTCAATAATATGATCGCATACACTTTCCAGATCCTGCTGGTGATGGGTTGCAATAATGACGATGGCTCCTCTTTTTGCCTCTTCTCTTATGATCCGATAGATAAGTTCCACTCCAGTTTTATCCAGAGCATTTGTCGGTTCATCCAGAAGAATCAAATTTTGATGCTCAAATATCGCCTGAGCTATATTTAGCCGTTGCCTCATACCAAGCGAAAACTTCTTTACTTTTGTGTCTTTATTCTCTTCCAGACCAACTCTTTTCAGCGCTTCTATAATATCTTCATCCGAAGCAATTTTTTTAATATCCGCTAACATTTGCATGTTTTGAAATGCAGTGTATTGAGGTAAAAGTTCCATATTTTCAATTACAATTCCGGTATTTTCAGGAAAGGAGAGATCCTTATGAAGTTTCTTCCCATCTGACAATATTTCTCCTTCATTTATTGTAATCAAGCCCGCAATAGCTCTTAAAAGCATTGTTTTCCCGCAGCCATTGTAACCACATAACCCATATACTTTTCCATCTTCAAATCGGTAAGATATGTTTCTCAGTATGTCCTTTTTCCCAATTTTTTTACTTATATTTATTAACTCTATCATACTGTTTCCTTCCTTTAAAATATATCACATGATCTGAATCTTTTCACTGAAATTCCCACCAGAAGTATGTTGACCACAAGTATTGTCAAAAATGCTATACTGCACTCACCGCTCCCAATACAACCGTTCCGATAGCCAAAGGCCAAATTGGGGAATAAGACAGAATGAAGAATCATCCCGCTGTCCTGCCCCATAAATCTGTCCCCCGATAAAATGGATACTGTAAAATAAATTAATACAGCTATATTGGCATAAACGGAATCTATATATAGTTCCAGAACCCCCTGGAGCATCAGTACCGCGGTAATGGTTAAATAATATAAAACCAACATTTTTACAACAGTACCTGTTTCTCCATTCCGCGTATTCAGAAAGATCAAAGTCTGAATCAAAACACAGCCTGCAAACCCAAAATATAAGTTTAAAACTTGTTTGAAGCAGAGCTTTGTCCGACGCACATCCCTAATGATCAAAAGTTTCCCATATCCAGATCTTATATTGTCAAATCTTCCTCCAAATAAGAACATAAGCAGAAAGATAGGTATTGCAATAATCAAAAATTCTCCAATATCCGTTATTTTGTCCTCTGGCACCTTAAAGCCTGCGGCAAATGGAAAAGCATATGCCGCATCTTCACTGTTTAAAATAGCTGATTTCTGCATGGCAAAAATAAAAATCAAAAAAACAAAAATCTGCAGTCTATTTTTTTTCACTCGTCAAAAAGTCCTTTCTCTTAAATACGCAGGCCCCGACCATAAGCAAAACAACCATAATGCTGATCTGTCTTACAAAAACAATGGAGATATAGCCTATGGAAGCTGTTCCACTTACACATTGATAAAAAAGCTGAAGATCCACACATAATCTCCATGTCGTCGGCACTTCTTCCACAAATTCGACCGGACACTGTTCCAGATAGCATAAAACAAAAGTCAACAGATATGGAACTGTTTTATTCTGCATTAGATCAGAGAAGAGCTGGGTGATAATCCCTATCCGAATGAAGTAAAATGCTGAAATCAATACAGCCACAGGAAAATAATGAAAAAATCCTGTCTTTTCCATCAGCCCCAATGACATATGGATCGAAACGAACAAAAGATTGATAAGATGCATGGCCGTACTGAAAATCAGCGCAATAATAACGATATTTATGATATGCTTTTTGTAACATTCTTCTCTAGAGGAAAGACGAAGGAGTCTGATTGAAGATTCTCCAATTTTCATTTTATATAAAAAAAATAAAAAGATCAGAGAATATACTTGTGCGTGATGCTCAAGCCCCAGGTATCCTCCGCCTGCGCTGGCAAATCCCAACAGAAACAGTGTTTCTGACGGAATCCTTGTCCTTATCTTAAAATAACTCAAGTTTTCAAAATGCCAGACCAATGCAAAAATGATGAGACAGACCGCAAAACACAGCAAATATTTTCTATATCGTTTCATGTTTGACCTCCCAGAAATACATTCCTGTAATCAGCACAGCATATATTAGAAATGTACTTATAAATAACGGAATCAGGGTTTCAAATCCATATTCTGTAAATGGCTGAAACAGATAAAACAAAGAGGTCTTTGTAAACAGGTCATAAAAAAACCATAGAAAAAATGCCAGAGGATATACGATTCTGCGGTCATGTAAGGTCAATGACAACATGCTCCCAAGGCAGCCGCTCAAACCTGCAAAAAAAGAAGTTACGATTATAAATCCAATGTTTGTAATCACCGGATGCTGACACCCCCAAGTGTACAAGAAATTCCATGGGGAATCCGCAGGATCAAGGATCATCGACTTTCCTCCATAGCAAACCACGTTTACAACAATATAATTTAGCATCATTGCAGCAAAAAACAAAACAAAACAGAAACAGAAAGAAAAAACCGCTTTATCAAGAAGATATCCTTTTTTTCCGATTTTTTCTATCAAAATATTTCTATAACCAGTTTTATAATCTTCTGTTCCCTCATCACCTACAATTACCAGGAGATAAAGAGGCAGAAACCACATTAAAATAGTATGAAAAATAAAATTAAGATCCTGCTGGGCAGCCAAAAATGTGCTGAACTGAGGATTAGGTTTCTGGCTGCCCGTAAGTTGGAAAACAAAGTTGTTCTTCAGTATTTCCAGGCCATCCAATAATGGTATCAAAAAAAACAGTACAACAAATAACAGCTTCACTTTATTTTTGAAAATTCTCTTTAAATGATTGTGTAACATAATGTATTCTCTTTCCACATTGTAGTTAAGAAAATAGCAGATTGTATACAATCTGCTATTTTCTTTTTAATCAATTTCCTCATCCCATACGCCGCTTACATAATAAGTTTTATTAGAATCATTATTATTCTTCACCGCAAGCCTGACCCACTTTTGATTTGCAGAAGCGTAAGGTTCCTGCCTTCTCTCATGTGATCCCTGAGTCACTGTCATTCCAGCTGTGACCTTGGATTTTGAACTTGCATTTGCAATCCAGTAGAAAGCCTTTGTCCCAGTTCCCTCAGCGCTGTACATCATTTTTACTTTCCAGGGATTTGTTGTTCTTTTTGTGATTTCATCGTAAATGAATAATTCAGGTTTATTATTCCACTTGTCTGCCTAAAAGGGAGTATATCACCGATATATTCCGAGGTTTCCTGTTATTTTGTAAGTCCTGATTATCTTAGGATGCAGAAAATAAAGATACGGTTCATTTATCACTGCACTTTTATTTATGCTGCGTTTTCTGTTGATTTTCCTTTTAAAAAATACTACTTATATTGAATGGAATACTGTCCGTTCATCTTAGAACCTGATTTGCTTACTTTTACATAATAGGTTCCCTTTCCACTTTTCAAGCGATACGTCAACTTTTTCTTTCCACTCCTTTCATATGGAGCATTCGCATCAGAAAATAATATACTGGTTTTCACAGGTTTACTTCTGCCTTTTTTATAAATTGCAACCTTAACTTTTCCGGAATTATTTTCTACCCGAACAGTTATATAGCGTTTATATTTTGTTGTTTTCCGGTAAACTCTGTACCACCGGGAAGCTTTTTCTGTTGGTGTATAAATGTTAGTCCTTTTCGTCTTTAACTTTACTTTCTGCGCTTTGGATTTTTTCGTCTGATATTTGTCGGACAAAGTGCTATTTTCCATACTAATTATAGTAAACTGACTTTCCTTACCAGGTGTCATAGCTGCCGATTTTAACGCAATACGATACTGACCTTTCTTTAATCCAAAAACAGCTCCATGCTTTCCATGTTCATCTGCTTCCACAGTCTGTCTTTTTGTAACATTCTTCCATCCATCCTTCTCTTTTCGTTGAACATAAAAATAGGTATGTGTCTTATAATCAACGACTGCCGGATACATTGTAATCACACTCTTCGTTCGTTTTTTCAAAGTAAAGTATTTATACAGATACTTCCCTTGTGCTGATTGAATGTATGTCTTGCCGCTTTCGATTTGAGATACATTATCCGGACATATGTATGCGGTCACAGAAGCATTGCACTGATCCCACTCATTATATTCGTTTCCTATCTTAATGTAATACACACTATCTTTGTTCACATTTTTAATATAATACGTACCACTATTCCACTCTGATTCAGAGATATTCACTATCTTTTTATCAGCATCGTAAATCGTACAACCATCTACTAGAAGGCATAAAGTTCCTTCTCCCTGCGGAATAATTTTCACATATTTCCCTGCCATTTTAGAACTAAACCTATAGGGATTACCTCTCACTGGATTCTGCCATGTCGCATTTTTCATTTCTTTTACAAAAGGAGCCTGTATTTCCTGTACGTCCGTACAATCTTTATATCGGCTCTCATTTCCCTTTGTTTGCACAGAAATTGACAAACCAAATAAAAAAGTTATTAAAACCAACATTATGCTTTTTACTTTTTGTTTCATACTTACATTCCTCCTTTACTAATCTTATTCTCCAACACCTAGTTTAGGTTAATCATTCCATAATGTTTAATTACATTTGAATCTGTAATATGTACTTCTGTAGCATTTTTAGAAATATAAGTAATTCTATAATATTTTTTACTACTATCTGCTACATAATAAGTTCCATCCTTATCGCCAGACGCATGAAAATCATGACAAACTGCCACCTCTTTACGTTTTCCTTGAAATCTATACAAGTTATTTCTTTCAATTCGATAAGCCATTGTAAATCGGCGCTTTTGATACGAAGTATCATCTGCCTTAGGATGATCAATGCGTCCCCATTTTCCTTTCTCTTTGAATTCATATTTGTAAGTTGAATGTGCAAACGCATCTGTTGCAGAATGCATTGCAACTCCAAATACAAATGCTTTTCGATTAGAATTCGAAGAATATCCTTTTGCTTTAGCATGAATTTTTGATTTAAATGCATTACGAATAGCATCATAACTTTTCTGTGTTAATCCCGGAATATCGCTTTTCTTTACTGCCGTATAAGATTCTCCTCTTCCATATGCATTACCAATCTTAATTAAAAACCGATAACTTGCAAGATAATTGACTCTTTCATATTTATCAGGATTTTCAGATATTTTCCGATGATAATATCCGTGGAAATCCGGATAAACTGACATTCTAGGAACTCCACTATCCGGATATACTGCTCCTGCCTTCATTGCCGTTAAATTCACACCTTTATCAGTTAAATACTTTTGATGATTTGTTCCGGACCATGTTCCCTCTACCTTCGCTTCATCCGCAGTGTTATCATATTTCTTAACACTCTTGGTATTTTCTTTTACCTGAATATCATCTCCTTTCTGATACTGCTCTTCCGCTGTAGGATATACTTTTTCGGCATATTCATAGTCAATGATTCCCTTGCCATAAGTTTCTTTATCACCTAGTGGTCTTGCACTTTCCTCTAAAAGATCTCTGATAAATTCTTTTGATTTTGAGGTATCTTTTTGCCATAAAAGACTCGCTGTACCTACCACATGAGGAACAGCCATACTGGTTCCGGAAGTTACCATTGTCTCTCCAAATGCCCCCGTAGCACGAACCGCTTCTCCCGGTGCCACCACATCTACTTCTTTTCCTGTAGAACTAAAATCACTAATTTCTGCCTTGGAATTTACAGAGCCAACAGCAATAACATTGTCAAAAGCTGCTGGGTATTCTACATTATCAGTTCCATCTTCTCCTTGGTTTCCTGCTGCAGCAATTACTAAAATTCCCTTTTTATTTGCGTCATCAACTGCCTGCTGCAGAGCCTGCGAATATTGATTTGTACCAAAACTGATGCTGATAATATTTACATCTTTTTCAATTGCCCAATAAATTCCTTCTACAACACGGCTAATTGGTGCCTGCTTCTTCTCATCTAAAATTCTTGCAGAATACAACTCAATATTTTGATTAATGCCATCTACTTTATTATTCTTGCTAACTAGCAAACTTGCAATGGAAGTACCATGATTGGAAACATCCTCAAACATTGGTGAAATTTCCTCACCTTCTGCTATCAGATTTACTCTCTCTTTAACCTCAAGACCCTCCTGATAATCAATTCCTGAATCTAAAAGTGCAACTTTTACTTTTTCCGTTGGATTTACTTCTTGTTTCTCATCAACATGAATACTTTTCAAATTCCAAGAAGTACCTTCATCCGTATTCTGTAAAGAACCATCATCCAGGTCTGATGCAGATACATTTATATCTTCCTCTACTGCTAATACCTGCTGATCTTTTTCAATAATCTCAGCCTCTGTTTCTGTCAATTTCGATACCAAAATATGTTCTTCTTCTAACAAATCCGTTTTCTGCACCTGATCTTGAATCATATTTTCATCTTCAATCACTCCTATATTTTACAGAATTATCATTTCTTGTTTCTTGAATTTTATTACGATTCTGATAAAATATAAGCATCCATGTGATACAATCTGTACAACAGTGTACAGATACAGGTTGGCGCCTTAGTATTACATGGATTTTTTTCAATCATAGGTATCCCTCTCCTTTCTTTTCCTGAAATACCTCCCTTTTTCGCTTCATATGATGAGTAACTAGATTTTCTTTTTATTTTATATCATATTTCTAGTAATTGGATTATATTGTTGATAAAAGGTTTAACATTCCGATAATCGACATATATTTTTCTATTTATTTACAAGAAAACAGCAGCTTGTTTTTTTTACAAACTGCTGTTTTCATAATAAAAGAATTTTATTTTAACATGTTCTCATCAGCCGCAGTGATTCTGCTCTGCGTATTTTTTAATATTGGAAACATTGCAGTGCGTCTCGAACTGTTCCCCTCGCAGTACGACCAGGGATGGAGCCTGCATGATGCCGTATTCCTGCACCAATTCCTGATGTTCCTCCGCATCCACAATCTCAAAAGGGATCTGGGAATCCTTCAGGACTTCTCCAGCCATGCGGCAGTTCGGACAGGTTTTTGTGGTAAACAGAAGCATCTTTTCCGCTTCCTCCATCTTCTTTTCTGCCTCAGAGGCAATGCTTACATCCTTTTTCGGAGTCCTGGAGGCCTTCAGGCTTGAGTGCTCTACATCATACAGCTTTCTCTCCTTATATTCCTGTGCCTTTCCATCGTTCCAATTCTGGACCGGTCGGTAGTAGCCCGTGATCCTGCTGTATACTTCCGTCTTCTCTCCGCAGACCGGACAAACATAAACCTCTCCGTTTAAATAGCCGTGGTTGCTGCACACAGAGTAGGTCGGCGAAATCGTATAATATGGAAGACGGTAATTTTCTGCGATCTTTTTCACCAGAGCCGCGGCCGCTTTCCAATCCGGAAGCTTTTCTCCCAGAAAGGTGTGGAAAACTGTCCCTGATGTATATAATGTCTGTAATTCATCCTGAATATCCAGCGCGTCGAAAACATCGTCCGTATATCCCACTGGCAGATGGGAACTGTTTGTGTAGAACGGTGTTCCTCCTTCTTCTGAAGCTGTGATGATGTCCGGGAACTCTGCCACGTCATGCTTCGCCAGACGGTATGTAGTGGACTCGGCCGGAGTCGCTTCAAGATTATAGAGATCGCCGTATTCTTCCTGGTAATCTGACAGACGGTTTCTCATATGATTCAATACTTCCCTCGCGAATTCCTGCGCCTTTTCTTCGGTCAGATCCGCTTTGATCCAGTCTGCATTGAGACCCGCTTCATTCATTCCTATCAGCCCGATGGTAGAAAAGTGATTATTAAAGGAATCCAAATAACGTTTCGTATAAGGATACAGCCCTTCATCGAATAGTTTGGTGATGATGGTCCTTTTGATCTTTAAAGATCTTGCTGCCACATCCATCAAATGATCCAGCTTGTGATAGAATTCTTTTTCATCTTTAGAAAGATAGGCGATTTTAGGCAGATTGACCGTAACTACTCCTACGGAGCCGGTACTCTCCCCGCTTCCGAAAAATCCCCCTGCTTTTTTGCGCAGTTCTCTTAAATCCAGGCGCAGACGGCAGCACATGCTGCGCACATCACTCGGCTCCATTTCACTGTTGATATAATTAGAAAAATACGGGGTGCCGTATTTAGCGGTCATCTCAAACAGCAGCCGGTTATTTTCAGTGTCAGACCAGTCAAAGTCTTTTGTAATAGAATATGTAGGGATCGGATACTGGAAGCCCCGTCCTTCGGCATCCCCTTCGATCATAACTTCGATAAATGCCTTGTTCACCATGTCCATCTCTTTTTTACAGTCTTTATAACAGAAATCCATCTCTTTTCCGCCCACGATGGCAGGGAGCTCAGCCAGATCATCCGGAACAGTCCAGTCCAGAGTAATGTTAGAAAAAGGTGCCTGGGTTCCCCAGCGGCTCGGAATATTGACGCCGAAAATAAAGGACTGCACACACTTTTTAACTTCATAGTAAGACAGATTGTCTGCCTTCACAAATGGAGCCAGATAGGTATCAAAAGAGGAGAACGCCTGGGCGCCGGCCCACTCATTCTGCATGATTCCAAGGAAATTGACCATCTGATTGCACAGTGTGGACAAATGCTTTGCCGGTGCGGAGGTAATCTTACCTCGCACGCCTCCCAGACCTTCCTGGATCAGCTGCTTTAAAGACCAGCCCGCACAGTAACCGGTCAGCATGGAAAGATCATGGATATGGATGTCCGCATTCCTGTGGGCATCGGCAATCTCATCGTCATAGATCTCGGAGAGCCAGTAATTGGCCGTGATAGCCCCGCTGTTGCTTAAAATCAGTCCTCCGACGGAATATGTCACGGTAGAGTTTTCTTTTACCCTCCAGTCACTGGCTTTCACATAACTGTCCACCAGCTCCTTATAGTCCAGGATCGTAGACTTCATATTCCGGATCTTTTCTCTCTGTTTTCTGTATAAAATATAGCCTTTTGAGCTTTTCCGGAAAGCTTCCGTTGGTATCCAGTTTTACCAGATATCCAAGCTCCCTGATCTCTCCGATCAGTTCCAAAAGCCCGTCGTGGATCAGCGGTTCTCCTCCGGAAATGCAGACTCCGTCCAGGACTCCTTTCCGCTTCTTTAAAAAAGCAAGCAGGCCGCTGTGTGAAAGCCCCTGCTCTTTCTCTGACACTGAGATCAGCTCCGCATTGTGGCAGAACGGACACAAAAAATTACACCTGCCGGTAAATACCGTGCAGGCGACTTTCCCCGGATAATCCAGGAGTGTTGACTTTTGCAGTCCCATAATCTTCATCTAATCCGCTTCCTTTTCTTCATTCATATAACGTATGTTAATGAGTGTCAGTCCTTTTGCCGGGGCATTTGGACCTGCCTTTCCTCTTTTCGGATGCAGGAAAAGCTCCCGGACCCACTCCGGTTCTCTTTTGCCCCTTCCAATGGAGATCAGAGTTCCGGCCATCATCCTCACCATATTATATAAAAATCCGTTTCCCGTAACTCTCATTGTAATATACCGGCTGTTCTGCCTCACCTCACACTCATAAATCGTGCGCACAGTAGTCTTTGTAGGACTTCCTGTAGTGGAGAAGCTTAAAAAGTCATGCTCACCTAAAAAATAGCGGGCGGCTGTACGCATACGCTCCACATCCAAAGGTACATAAACAAAATGATGATGCCTCGCCGTGACCGGATTGTCAAACTCTGAATTGTAAATGGTATACTCATAAGTTTTTCTCGTATCCTGATACCTGGGATGAAAATCGTCCCTCACTTCTTTGGAAGACTGTATGACAATATCATCCGGCAGCCTCTGGTTCAGAGCCCTGGCGATCCTCTCACCCGGAATCTCCGTCTCCGTGTCAAATACTGCCACATTCCCAAAGGCATGAACCCCGGAGTCGGTGCGGCTGGCACCGATCACCGTGATCTCTTCTCCTAAAAGACTGCCAAGTTTCTCATTGAGAACCCCTTCTATGGTCGTATCCTTTGGCTGTATCTGCCAGCCGCAGTAATTTGTCCCTTCATATGCCACTTCTAATTTTATCCGTTTCATAGATCACCTCACGCCTATCTGCCAATCGGACAGAAAAATCCCAGGTAAATCATCAATGCCAAAAATAAAGCCAGGAACAGATAAGCCAGCAGGTCCCTTCTGCAGTATTTGAGAGGCTTCATCTTCGTCCGCCCTTCTCCGCCGTGGTAGCACCTGGACTCCATGGCCAGGGCCAGGTCATTGGCTCTCCTCACGGCCGCCACAAACAGCGGCACTACGATCGGCACCATACTCTTCATCCGGTGCAGAAAACTTCCGTTTTTAAAATCCACTCCTCTTGCGGTCTGAGCCTTCATGATCTTGTCCAGCTCCTCTGTGAGGATCGGGATAAACCTTAGGGCAATAGACATCATCATCGCAATCTCATGCACAGGAATTTTGATCAGTTTCAAAAAGCCCAGCGACTTTTCAAGCCCGTCTGTGAGCTCATTGGGTGTGGTCGTAAAGGTCATAAGGGAAGTGCCCAATACAAGCATCACCAGCCTTGTGCCCAGATAAACGGCTGTGACGACTCCTTCTTTGGTGATCCTGATGACACCAAAATGTACGATCGCTTCGCCCGGTATAAAGAAAATATTGATGACAACGGAAAAAAGCAAAATAACGCCAACGGCTTTCAGACCCCTGACAATAAAAGAGAGGGGTACGGTGGAAAGCCCGATCATCAAAGCCAAAAACAGCAGAGAAGCCGCATAAGTCAGCGAAGACTTTGAAAAAAACAAGGTTATGACAAAAATCAATGTCCCCGCCAGCTTCACCCGTGGGTCCAGCCGGTGAAGAATAGAGTCTGATCTGTAATATTGTCCTATGGTGATGTCTTTAATCATATGTTTGTTCCTTCTTTAATGTTTTTAAGATTGCCCTCTTGGCATCTTCAAGGGTCAGGATCTCTCCCTCGACAGGAAATCCCTTTTCTTTCAGATCGTTGGCCAGATGTCTGAAAAATGGTACGGACAGCCCCATCTGCTCCAGTTCTTCCTGATGAGAGAACACTTCTTCCTTATCCCCGTCAAATTCAAGGCGCCCACGGTTCATGACGATCATCCTGTCTACATAGGATGCGATATCTTCCATGCTGTGGGACACAAGTATGATTGTGATCCCCTGTTCCTGATTGAGACACTTCAGAAGTTCCAACAGCTGTACCCTTCCCTCAGGGTCCAGACCGGCGGTCGGTTCATCCAGGATAAAATATTCAGGCTTCATTGCCAGAATGCCTGCGATGGCCACTCTGCGCTTCTGTCCTCCGGACAGTTCAAATGGCGACTTTCCGAACAGTTCCTCAGAGATCCCCACGTCTTTGAGTGCCTCCTTCGCAGCTTCTTCGGCTTCTTCTTTGGAGGCCCCAAAGTTCAAAGGACCGAAACAGACATCCTCCAGTATGGTCGTCTCAAACAGCTGGTGTTCCGGATACTGAAAGCAGAGGCCAACCTTTCCCCGAAGACTCTTGATATTATAATCCTCGGCATGGATATTCTTTCCCTCAAAATATACCCGTCCTTTTGTAGGTTCCATGAGCCCGTTCAGATGCTGGATCAGCGTAGACTTACCCGATCCCGTGTGTCCGATGATGCCGATAAACTCTCCCTCTCCGATCTCTAAATCTACATCGATCAGCGCGGGCTTTTTTATATCCGAATTATCTTCATATATATAACTTACTTTCTCTAAACTAATTGACATAACTCTTCCACCAGTTCTTCCCTTGTCGTTACCGCATCGGAAAGCCTGATTCCCTCCTTTTTAAGCTCATAGGCAAGCTCTGCGGCAAATGGCACCTCAAGCCCGTACCCTTTCAGCTCCTCTACATGTGCAAAGACTTCCTTTGGCTTTCCGCTCATCACGACCTTTCCCTGATCCATGACAAACACTCTGTCAGCCAGCAGTACTTCTTCCATATCATGTGTGATCAGAATGATCGTGATCTCTTTTTCCCTGTTCAGCTCCCCTGCAAGAGACAGAACATCCTGTCGTCCCCTGGGGTCCAGCATCGCAGTGGGCTCGTCCAAAATTATACATTCGGGTTCCATGGCCATGATCCCTGCAATGGCCACGCGCTGTTTCTGCCCGCCGGATAAATGATTGGGGCTTGCGCTGCGGTAAGCAGTCATCCCGACGCCCTCCAATGCCCCTGCCACGCGGCTCCAGATGTCTTTTGTGGGCACGCCGATATTTTCCGGGCCAAAGGCTACATCTTCTTCCACCACAGAACCGACAATCTGGTTGTCCGGGTTTTGAAATACAATGCCTGCACTTTGACGGATCTTCAGGAGCTTTTCATGGTCTCTTGTATCCATACTCTTTAAATAGACAGAACCGGATGTGGGCTGGAGCAGTCCGTTGATATGTTTTGCCAGGGAAGATTTGCCGGAGCCGTTGTGTCCCAGAATGGCAATGAACTCCCCCCTTTCCACCGACATATCCACACCATTTACGGCATTGACGGTCTGATTTTCCTCTTCCTTTTCCCCGTAAGTTATATATTGATGAATTAAATCTTTGATCTGTAATATTGACATTGGTTTCTCCTTTGACATATGCTCCATTATATCAATAAAATGGGCTGGAAACAATAGGTATTCATTGACATTACTGCGGGTAAATCCCGTGACGCAAAGCCAAGGGCCTAAACCATGAGATGGTATGACAGCCGGCTGCTCCATTTTACCTATCGGACATCATTTATATTTGATCTGACTGTCCTGTCAATGGATCTTACACTGCACTCTTTTCGTGCAGTTTACCTTACATTGTATACTTTATAGATAAAATAGACTCCGGCAGTATTCTGCCGGAGTTTTTTTCGTTTACATACTGTATATTTAGTTTTATATCATGAAAGGGGGAATCATTATGAGGCGATACAAAAGGCACACCATCCTGCTGGCGGCAACGCTTCTGGCATTTATTTTAGCAATGCTCGGCAATTTAAGCTATGCAGCCGATGAAACAAAAGACAATAAAGAGGCCGTTCAAGCCTCTTCTGCATCAGAGACACAGAGTAAAATCACAGAGACGGCATCTTCAGACACACAGTCACAGACAGAAGTCCCAGCCACCGGACGCTAACTCTGCTGTTCCTGCATCCGGCAACACTGCCGCTGACAGTTCGACGGAATCAAAAAAGAAAAAATCTGTTTCCAATGAAAATTCAGGTATACTGATCGAAGACTCTAATCTGTATGCCCAGGGTACGTCTATTCTAATAAAGAAGGACACCGGCGGAAAAAATAAAGCCGTGGAATCCAATGTCAGCATTGTCATCCAGAATGTACAGGTATCTTCCGTGTACGGGGGCGGTTATGCCATTGCTTCCAAAGGCAATGCAAGTGCTAATGTATCCGGTTCCATTTCCTGTACGCTGGAAAACGTCGATGTAAGTGAAGTCTATGCAGGCGGCTCTGTCGCTCTGAAAATCATAAATTCTGTCTCCCCGGTAGCCGAACAATGGGGCAATCTTGTGGCTGCCGCCTTTAAACGGCGGAGGTTCCGCTAACGGTTCCGGCTCTATTGCCATTGAGAAGCCTTCCGGGATGCCTGGCATCACCGTGGAGAATTATGAAGCCGACGCTCTTCTCACTGAGGAGGATGCACAGAAAATTGCAGCCGGAAGCACTATTGAGATTGCTTTAAAATCAGAGCCGGTATCTGCTCCTCCGAAACAAGCACAGAACCTTCTGAATAAGGAGATGGAACGTACTATTCTTCTGGATATTAATCTGTTAAAGATGACAGACGGCGTACCAGAAAGAATCCCTACCGTGGATTCTCCACTCACACTCACCTTTGATGTGCCGGAAAAATACCGCAATGAGACGCGGGAATTCTTTGTGATCCGTCTTCACGAACAGGCTGACGGAACATACTCTGCATCCACTTTAAAAGACTTAAACCCTGAGCCTGATAAAGTTACAATTGAAACTGACCGGTTTTCCGTATATTCTCTGGTCTACAAGAATGCACAAGATTCCTCACCCTCAACAACAGAACACAATACTGAAATTTCTTCCACTGAGAAAAATAAGACCACTTCCAAACAGAAACAGACATCCATAGGCAGGCGAAATACCTCCTCCCGCCACACAAGCTCTAAGAAAGGTACGAAAGCTTCAACGCACAACAGCACTGTATCCTATAAAGATACAGCGTCCACCGGAGATCAGAAGTATGATATCTCATCCTTGTTGATCCTCCTTTCAGGAAGCCTTATCTGTGCGGGCATGCTGCTCACAAGACATTTAAGAAGATGATCTTAGGCTCCTTATACTACAAAGAAGTCCAGGATTTTTCCTGGACTTCTTTATGATTACTGTCATATAGATTGTTTTATCCAATGATATACTCATCTATTTCTTCTAGAAATTTCCCGTAATCACTTTTCTCCGGTTCAATCTGAAGTTCTAATGGATGGGAAATATTTAAGCTGAAAATTCCTAAGATCGATTTTGCATTAATCACATATCTGTCTGACTTTAAATCTACACTTCCATCATATCTGCCGGCAGCTGCGGCAAACGTTTTTACATCCTCTACAGTATCTAATTGAATCGTTTTTTTAACCATAATTTTACTCCCTTTATTTTCTCAGTTCGCCTATTGTTTCTTTTAAACTCTTTAAATCTTGATCTAAGCTCTGATACATTTCTACATAATATGGATACAGCCTGTCATAAGCTTCTTCCCATTCTTTCACCGGCTGAATTATTTCTTTTACTTTTACGATTTTTTCGGCTGCCTTTGTAAGGTCCGGAAATACTCCAACTTTTCGTCCAACAATGAATGCGTCTCCCACCGGAACATCCCCTGATTTTTCGTCTAATAAATATACAGGAATATGAAGCATGGATGCCTTTATCTGAGCCCATGTACGGCTTTTTGCTCCGCCACCGCAAATTCGTAAACAATCAACGGCCGCCCCTGATTTTTTTACTGTTTCAAATACATGGCGAACAGCGTATGCTGTACCTTCAAATACAGAACGTGTCAAATCTGCTCTGGTCATATCCATTCCCATTCCGATAAACATACCTCTTGCATATTCATTCCACAACGGCGCTCTTTCTCCTAGCAAATATGGGAAGAATATCACACCATTTGATCCTGGTTCTGACTCCAATGCCAACTCATTTAAGTATGAATAAATATTTTTATTGTTTGCTTCGGCGTATGCTCTTTCTTCTGCTGCAAAAGTGTCAATAAACCATTTTAACGCCGCTCCACTTGTCTGAATTGGTGCATCAAATACCCATGGCATTCCATCAACTGCACAAGGTCTCGTAACAACCGGTACATCCGGCGCACTCTTAACATCACTTCCAATGAAAACGAGAGATGTTGTTCCAGATGACTCCCCACATTCCCCAAGACGACTGATTCCTGTTGCATGCATAGATGCCATAGCATCACTACATCCTGCAATGACTGGAACCCCTTCCTTTAATCCAGTTTCTTTGGCTGCTTCCTCTGTGACAAATCCGATAATTTCATCTACTAACTTTAATTCAGGAAGCATTGCTTCCAAATCAACACCAATGACATCTCCTATCTCCTTTGACCACTCCATTTTACTGATATCGAGACATTGCGTTCTTGTTGCCTGGTCAATATCAGATGTCATTTTTCCAGTCAGTTTATAGTTAATATAAGAACTTGCCTGTAAAAAATATTTTGTCTTTGCAAAAAGTTCCGGCTCATGGTTTTTAAACCATAAAATTTTGTTCGGAAGAAAGGCCACCGCCGGCTGTCCCCCTACAATACGGACAAATTTATCACTTCCTATGGTATCAACTATGTAATGCAATTCTTCTGCTGAGCGATTGTCCTGATACGTTAAAGCATTTCTGAGCGGTGTTCCATTTTCATCCAATGGAAGCATTGTAACTGTATGTGAACTAATGGAAATTCCTCTGATTTTCTTTATAACCTCAGATCCTGCCTGTTCTCCCAGACTTTTGAATATAGCAACTGTATTGCTCCACCACTCGTTTGCATCTTGTTCCTGCATGTCCGGACCAGGTACCAGAAATTTACTTGGTCTGCCTGCCTCTGCAACAACATCTCCATCTTCACTAAGTATAATCGCTTTCATATTTGTTGTTCCGCAATCCATACCTAATAAATAATTATCCGCTTTTTTCATTCCGCTTCCTCCAATGGTATTTAAGACTTTATATTGATTAACGTAAGAATAACAAATTTATTCTTCACACTCAAAAGGTCTTTTTCCTCATTTAAACGGAAATATTTCAGATACCATTTGCCGCAATATAACGGCAATAACGTGTTTGTTTTCTTCTGTTTTTATTCATTATACTAGAGTTGTAAGAAGGTATAACAAATAAAGAAGGGAGACTTACTTATGAAAATGAAAGCAGCATTAATGTATGGACCAAGCGATATTCGCGTTGAGGAAACAGACAAACCTATTTGTCCTGAAGATGGTCTGATTTTAAAGGTCATGTCCGTAGGTTTATGCGGATCCGATATCCGAAACTTAACAACTGATTCCAGAAAAGGAAACTACCCTTTTATCTATGGACACGAAATTGTAGGTTTTGTTGATGAAATCGGGGAAGAGGAAAAAAAATATAAAGTAGGCGACCGCCTGTTTTTATTCCCGGGAACCTATTGTATGGAATGTGATGAATGCATCAGCGGTCACAGTGAAAATTGTTCAAACACCGAGGTTGCAAAACTTGCAGGTACCGGAGGATTTGCCCAGTATGTTTCTGTATCCGGCGAAAAGATCCGAAGAGGAGGTATTTATGAGATTCCCGATGACGTATCTTTTGATGCCGCAAGTCTCGGAGAACCTTTAACTTCCGTATTTGCATGTCTGGAAAATGTAAAGGTTGAATATCCTGACACCTTAGTCATCATCGGTGCCGGTCCTATTGGATGTTTCATGGCGCAGTTAGCTAAAATCCGCGGTGCACAGAAAGTTATTATGATTGATTTAAATGATACCCGTCTGGAAATGGCCAAAGGCTTTGGAGTGGACATCACAATCAATAGTTCAAAAGAAGATCCCATTGAAGCAGTTCAAAAGCTTACAGGTGGAAAAGGAGCCGATAAAGTAATTTCCGCCACACCTGCAAACGCAACACAAACACAGAGTATCCATATGGTACGAAAAGGCGGTTTGGCTGTTTTCTTTGGCGGCGTTCCAAAAGGCTCTATGACCGAATTAGATTGTAATTTGATCCATTATAACAATATCTGGATTAAAGGTCACTTTGGCGCTTCCTACAGCCAGTCAAAACGCGCATTCCAACTTGCAATTTCTTCATCATTTCCAACAGAGAAATTTATTACACACATCCTTCCATTAGATAAGATCAATGAAGGAATTCAACTTACGCGTACGGGTGAAGCAATTAAAGTGGTTCTTCATCCATTTGACAACTAACATCGTATTGGTGATGCTCTTTTTTTGCTCTTCAGACAGAACAAAGTTGTCAAGCCCCTCCTTCAAGAGGGGCTTGACAACTTTGAGCGCCAAATGCGATTTGACGAAGTCAAATGTTTTCCTTTCGCATTTTGTGTGCATCCTCGCGGAGCGTTTTTATGGCGGGCACCATAATAGAAGGTGTCGTCCCTTATAGTTTTTCTCCGATGTCGGAGATTATTCTCCTTGAGAATCTAGTGCCTGTGCATTCGTTGTTGGTGTCTTGACACAAGCGATGATACCAACGACTACCAGTCCAATTGCTGAAACAATAAAACGGTTGGAAATATCATTTCCCATTACATTTGCCATTGCATTTACTACGTATGCTGAGATAAAGTTACCAATATTATAGGTTGCAGATACGATAGCGATTGCAAGAGAAGCCTGTGCCGCCGGAACCATATTTGCCGCAAATGTTACTGCACCTGGATTCCTGATTGCAAAACCAAAACCTACAACTAATGCTCCTATACAGATGACATAGAAATTTGTAGACACACCAACCATTGCGGTACCTACCGCCATCAAAAGAATCGCTGCACCAATAGTAAATTTCCTGAACTTTTTAACAGTTGTTCCTAACAAGAGGCCTCCTACGATACCTACAACTTGCATAATAGAAGCAACCGTGCCAGCTGTACTTGCATCCCCAATTCCTTTTCGGTCGATGTACATAGCAATATTTGTATTAAATGTTGCAACAAAAATACCTGTGATTAAACATAAGACACCAAAATACACCATTTCATTTGAAATCCTGCTGTTTTCACCTTTTACAACTGCCGGTATTGTTTCTCCCTTAGGTACTGTAAACAGAATGATCAATACGATAGGTATCGTAATCAAAAATACGAGGTATCCTCGTTCCCATCCAGCCATAGCTGTTAATAAACCAGAACCTTTTGCGATAATAGTTCCGCCGATACTTACAAAAATTGATTGTAATCCCATGACTCTTGATTTTTCAAGTCCTGTAAAGTAGTCAGAAATCAACGATGAGCTTGTTACAACAACAAAAGATAAACCTACCCCGATTACAATACTTGCTACATAAAGCATCCATAATTGCGTATTTAATACTTGTGGTATCAAGGCTCCCACGAGCATAAGAATTGTACCAATTACTGCAATATTTCTTTTGGTGATCTTCGGTTCCAACATTGGTTCTATGAACATTGCCGGTAAAGTTGTCAAATTAATCAGGGTCAAAACAATCTGAATTGCTGAATCACCTGCCCCTGGAAAGAATCTTCCAACCTCCGCTAAAATCGGCGCCAATGCACTATTACACGCCATAGTCAACGACATCACCAACAATCCGGCAGCAATGAATTTTTTATTTTTTGTGTTTTCCATTTTATACTCCTCCTCTTATCTTTTCCAGATGTATTTTCGTTCTTCTCCATTTAAGTAAGCTAATACTTCCTGAGACATCATTTCACCAGACCATCCGTCCACATCTGTTGTTAACCCTGCCATATGTGGTGTACATACAACATTTCTCATCTGTAATAACGGATGGTTTGCCGGAACCGGTTCCTCCCAGTACACATCAATCGCCGCACCTGCAATGTCTCCGTTTTGAAGTGCTTCTACAAGGTCTTTCTGGTCAATGACTGCCGCACGTGCTGTGTTAATCAAGAAAGCTGATTTCTTCATTTTAGAGAACCAGTCTTTATTAACAGATGCCTTTGTATCTTCAATTACCGGAAGATGAAGACTTACCATATCACTCTTTGTGAGCATCGTATCCAAATCAACTTTCTTGGCGCCATCTGCTGTGATTACTTCCTCTGGCATAAATGGATCATATGCTAAAATTTCCATACCAAATGCTTTTGCTCTAACAGCAACTTCACGTCCGATTGCACCATATCCGGCAATGCCAAGCTTCTTTCCATAAAGTTCAAATCCAATCCCATAATCTGTGAAAGGATGGTTCTCGTCTAACGGACCAAATGTTACATTTTTAACATCCGGAACATCATAGATATTTTCTTTCGCTGGTCCTGTATGTTCCCCTTTAGAAAGTCCTGTGGAACTAAGGGCCAGATTTCGTGCTGCCGCAATCATTAATCCCATATTAAATTCTGCAACGGCAACCCTGTTTCTTCCCGGTGTGTATGACAGTGGAATCCCTGCTGCCTTTAGCACTTCATTGTCAACTGTAACTGGTGTTCCTTTGGCAACTCCAATGAATTTCATTCCAGATTCAATCCATGTATTGATTGTATCCGCCTTTGCATTTTCATCTCCTAAAACAACGATCTCAAATCCTTTACATTCCTCACGGATCATCTCTTCTGTTACGTTTCCTTTTCCGTGTTTTAACTCTCCTGCCTCTGTAACATCACATAGCTTTTCAATTTCCTGTCTTCTCTTTTCAGGAAGCTGAGTACAAAGTACTAACCTTTTTTTCATCGTTTTCCTCCCAATATTCAGGTGATATAAATTTCGTCTTTATATTAAACACGTAATCCTGTATAATATCCTGTGTTGATCGCATCGTATATTTTTCCAACCTTCCTGCAGTCACCAAGGATATAATATTCGTCAACACAATCTGTAAGTGCATCCACTTTTTCAAATGGTGACTTAAAACCTAAGGCACATACAACCGTATCTGCTTCGATGATAATATCTTCTCCGTCCTTTTCACACAAAACTCCTGTGGAAAGGATTTCTTTCACCTTTGTATTCAAATAGCACGCTGCAGATTTTTCAACTTCTACCATAAGACCGCCTCTGTAAAATGAGTTTACTTCTTCTGCGATCTCTGATTTCATCTCGATAATCACACATTCTTTGCCTTCATGTTTGAATCCAACTGCACCTTCTGCCCCCACAAGACCGCCGCCAACAATAGCAACCTTCTGGCCAAGTTTTTCCGGATGAAGTTCCGCTTCAATAGCCATAACTACATGATCTGAATCAAGCCCCTTTATTGGCGGCCTTAATTCTTCCGATCCGATTGCCACCATAAGTGCATCCGGATGAAACGTTTTAATGTAATCTGGTGTGACCTCTGTATTCAGAATTACCTTTACACCCGCTTTCTTTACCCGGCTGCTTAAAACTTTTATCAGCTTTTGTACATCTTCTTTAAAATATGCAGCTCCTGCTGCATGAAGATTTCCGCCCAGCTTTTCTGTTTTTTCCACAAGTGTAACCTGGTGTCCCCGCCTGGCTGTTGTAATCGCGGCTTCCATACCTGCCGGTCCGCCGCCGACAATCAAAACTTTTTTCTTCTTTTCCGGCAGAGGTCTTTTATATCTCGCCTGCAGCTGCTCTCCCATAATTGGGTTAACCGCACATTTTACCATCTCCAATTCACCAGTTGCACCAAAACATTCATAGCATCGAAGGCATGGTGTAATATCATCAGCTTCATCATTATAAGCTTTTTGTGGAAGGTATGGATCTGCAAGACTTGCCCTTCCAAGTTCCACAACATCAGCCATTCCAGATGCAATGATTTCTTCCATTTGAGCCGGGTCGTTGAGTGATCCCACACATGCAACCGGAGTTTTTACATGTTTCTTTACTTCTGCTGCAAGATATACATTAACTCCTCGTTTATAAAATGCAGATGGATGAGTTCGGCAAAACATATCCGGATCCTCATGATTTCCACATGAGACATTGATAAGGTCAACTTTGTCATCGATCATTTCCGCTACTTTCACACAGTCATCCATGCCCAAACCTCTGTCGGTAAAATCATCCCCGGATATACGCGCTTCAATCGGAAATAATGGTCCAACTGCATTCCTTACAGCGTCCAATGAAAGCATGAAAAATCTTGCCCGGTTTTCTAAAGACCCGCCGAACTCATCGGTTCTCTGATTGAAAACGGGCGATAAGAATTGTGAAAATAACCAGCCATGAGCTGCATGTACTTGAACCATATCAAAACCGGTTTCCTTACAAAGCTTTGCAGCTTTTCCATAAGATTCAATAATTTCATAGATCAATTCCCGGGGCATCTCTGTGACATGTCCTTGCGGCATTTCAAAATCACTGGGACCATACGCAATATTTTCCTTGTCCACATCTCCGCCAACGCTGGCAAGACCTCCGTACATACCACCATGAGAGAGCTGGATGTTTGCATACGACCCTGCATTATGAATCAATCTTGCTGCCTCCGTCATGCCTTGTCTGACTCCAAAAGCATCTAGTTGAAGCTGTTTGTTATGGGATTTTCCTGTTGCAGAGTGTACAATCGCCTCTCCGTATGTAACTACACCTGCCCCGCCTTTTGCTTTTTCTTCTAAGTATGCTGTCATCTCCGGTGTAAAATGGCCATTTAAATCAATCATGCTTGGACTTGTTGGCGCACAGATGATTCTGTTTTTCATCTTTACATTTCCGACTCTCAATGGTGAAAATAAATGTGGATATCTTTTTCCGCATAGTTTCTTTTCTTCCATACTGTCTCCTTTTCTTATTACAGGGCTTTTTTCAAAATAGCCAGAACATCATCCTTTGTAACCCCTTGTTTCGGATTAAAATTAAGAACAGGTTCTTTCAATACATCGTTTGCAATCATATCGAAATCTTCTTCTTTGATTCCTTGTTCTGACAATGTTTTTATTTTTAATTCTTTTGTCAGCCTTAACAATTCTTTAGATAAAGAATATTTGTCTTCTTCTGGGTTTCCGCTCACCGGAAGCTGAATTGCTTTGGCAAGTTCGATCATTTTTTCAGGGCATGTATCTGCATTGTATTCCATAACATATGGAAGTACCGTTGCATTTGCCATTCCGTGGGCCAAGTGGAAATGTGCACTTAAGGTATGTGCGATTCCATGGACCAATCCTAAGTTCGCATTAGAAAATCCAAATCCGGCAATTATACAACCGAGCATCATATTTTCTCTCGCATCCATGTTTGAGCCATCCGCAACTGCCTTTGGAAGATTCTCATGAAATATCTGAAGGCCTTTGATGGAATGATATTGGGTTAAAGGAGTTGCCATGTTAGAAATATAGCTTTCCACTGCATGTGTAATGGCATCCATTCCTGTTGCTGCCGTAACACCTGCGGGCATTGTTTTTGTAAATTCCGGATCCGCTATGACTTTGTCCGGAACCAGCTTGTTATCAATAATCACATACTTACATACTGCCTTTATATCTGTTAAAGCTACTACATTTGTAACTTCACTTGACGTGCCAGCTGTGGTTGGCACTGCGATCAATGGCAGTACTCCTTTTTTTACAAGGCCAATTCCGCCATACTGTCCAATTGGTCCTGGATTTGTCATCAAAATATTTACTGCTTTTGTTAAATCAATACTGCTTCCGCCGCCAACTGCAACAAAAACATCAATTTTATTTTGCAGTGCAATGGATGCTGCCTCTTCAACTACTTCGTTTGTCGGATTTGGAATCACTCCGTCAAATATGGTTACATTCACATCTGCTTTTTTAATTTCAGCTAATACTTTTTCAGAGATACCTGCCATCTTAACTCCGGCATCGTACACAACCATAACGTTGTTTGCTTCGTATTCTTTTAAAATCTCCGGCAGCGCCTTTGCGGCATTTTTTCCAAATACCACATTGCTTTTTACAAAAAATTCTTTTGCCATTTTAAATCCCCCTGACTCTAGACTGCCTGATCCGCTGCGATTAATGCCTGCATTTTATCAACTGCTTCCTGAGGCATTGGCTCAAAGTTTCCAAGAACTCTTGCATAATATTCTGTAACTGCCATTTCCTCTGTATATACGGTTGCTGACATCGCAGCTTTCATATTTTTTCCGCAGCAGAACATTCCGTGATTTTTAATAAGAACTGACTTTCCACTTTCTCCTAAAGCTTCCACAACCCGATCGGCAACTTCATCACTGCCCGGCATTGTAAATGGTACTACTCTGACGGGTACAAATTCACATTGCGGAGGTGTGGTTGCTTTGATCTCTTCTGCTCCCATAGCCATGATTGTTGCAAACATTGCATGTGTATGTACCGTAGCTTTTACATCTGGTCTGGCTCTCATGACTGCTGTATGCATTGGAACTTCAGAAGATGGTTTAAAATTCCCATCCAGCCATTTCCCATTTAAGTCAACGATTGCAATATCTTCTAATGTCATTCCTTTATATGGAACTCCACTTGGTGTAATTGCAACAACATCGTCCTCGTCATCTCTTAATGCGATATTTCCTGATGTTCCTTTGATTAATCCTTGATCAACTGCATCTAAAATTGCTTCTAATACCTGTTCTCTGATTTTTTCGTACTTCATTGTTTGAATCCTCCTTTAAATTTGTATTTAAATCTTAGTCTATTGTAAGTTTATGCTCAAACAAGGATTTTCCGTTTTAAAACGGAAATTTTATTTATTTTATATACTAGTAATTTATTATTATAATAAAGGTAAAATATCCTTAACAATGAATTGTAATTCCTGTACAAGGAGGAAATTATGGAACACACTTCATTAACTTTGCGTCAAAGAAAACTGTTAAACTATATTCAACAAAAAACAGAATACGTAACTGGAGAAGAGCTTGCAAAACATCTGAATGTATCCGCCAGAACCATCAGAAATGATATTAACGAAATGAACCAACTCCTTGAAGACCATGGTATTCAAGTACATTCAAAAAGAAGCCGTGGGTATCTGCTATTTTCGGAAGACAATAACTTATTAAAGGAATTAAGCCAGACAGGGCGTTCCTTTTTATCGAGAGAAGACCGGATCCGGCATATTGCCTTTCGGCTTTGCCTTGCCGAACATCCAATTAATCTATATGATTTAGAAGATGAAATGTACATCAGCCATACAACCTTAGAGCACGATTTAGAAATGCTGCGCAGCAAATATATTCTTCCCTTCCCTCACATTGATTTTCACCGCGCCAAAAATACAATTTTTTTCGGAAAAGACGAACAGAAGAGGAGAGCCATTCTTAACAAATTATTTACTGAAAATTGGAATTATAATGCCCGGGGGAATACTTATTATCAGTATCAATATCTGGAAGAAGAAATTGTAAATTTGATTATGCCTATTACACAGAAATATCTTCAAAAATACAATATTGTTTTTGAAGATATTAATATGGTAATTTTGAATCTCTCGATTGCCATTATGTACTATCGAATGATTAACGGACATATTCTCACTGATATAACTGCTTTAGCTTATGAAGATGCCACCGCTGTTCATGCAGCCAAAGAAATTTTTGATGCATTGGAGAAGAAATTAAATTGCAGATTTCCGGAAGCAGAACGGCAAGAAGTATACTTACATATTTCTTGTGCACGGCTCTTAGACGCAAGTAAACTAAGTTTTGCAACAGCCGGGACATATTTTAATAAAAATACCCTTGAGATATGCAATCGCTATTTGCAAATCATCAAAGAAACTTATCATATAGACTTAACGGAAAATGAAGATTTTTTCATTACCATCCTCCAATTTTTCCGTTATATGTTTCTTCCGGTCCATCACTTCAATAATGTTGATATTCCCTATGATATTGCCCGCAGCAATCTAATTATTTCTTTTGAAATCGCTTTTTTGGTTCAGCCGCTTGCCGCCGAATACTATAAAAACTATTTAGATTATACCGAACTGTTATTTTTAGCTTTTTGTATTTCCGGAGCTTTATCTTATAACAATAGAACGGCGCCAAAATTAAAAACAGTTGTTATGTCACATTTAAATCTGTCTTCCACTTGGTATTTGAAACAAAAAATTCTGAGCAAATTTCAGGATTATCTTTCAATTACTGCGCTGCTCCCTGTCTACATAAAAGACAGCTATGATTTTTCTAAAGTGGATTTGATCGTGACAACGATTAATAAAAATATAACAGAAAATAAAGATTGCCAAACGATTAGGATTTCCCCATTTCTGACCGCTCAGGATGAAGAAAAACTGGATGCTTATATTTCAAAATTACAAATCATACGACTGTGTTCTAACAGACTTCCTTCTATCCACAAGCTGCTTCAGGACGCATTTTGGCATGAACAATTAGAAAGTGATAATTATCTGGAAGTAGCGGAACTTTTAGCTGGAGATTTTATCCGGCACGGTTATGTGACCTCTGACTACATTACAAAGTTGTTTCAAAGAGAAGCAATTTTAACTTTTGCATTTAAACCCAGTATTGTTCTGATGTACGCTTTAACTCCAAGTACAAGAACCTGTCTTTCCATTGCCACAATGAAACATCGAATTCGCCGGAATGGATACAAGATTCGTACCATCATTTCATTAGCTGTCCGGCCGGAAGATACCACACTTATTTTCAGTTTCCTGAATCTGCTGTATGGAAATTTATTTGACATAGAAGAAACCAAGTTTTTAAAAACAAAACAAGCATTATTAGATTTTTTCTTGACATATAGTTCTGATTCTTAACATTTCAAAATCCAAAAAAGAGAAAGGAATATCCTCTCTCTTTTTTGGTTCAGATCCATTGCTATTTATTATTTGCCGGTTCCGGATGCTTTAGCTTATCCCACTTTCCTTCTTCCGTTATTGCTACAATCACAATGTTGATCAGGAAAAGGCATAAATATACTACGTACGCTCCTGTCAAACTGCCTGTAAATTTCATGACTGCTGCGTTCACCGCAAAATTCAGACATCCGATACAATAATTGATTGGAAAAATCACTCCGTTTACCTTTGGATAATCAAGTACTCCGAAAATAGACGCTGGAAATGACAGTGACATATTGGTGCTTCCACCCAATGAAAAACCTACAATAATAATTGAAACATATACCAACGGCATCCATAATGACGCAAGAAGGTTACATAGAATTCCCGTCGCAAATACTGCACAATAAATCATACATGCCTTTTTTGTACCAAGTTTTGTATCCATATATCCAATTGCATAACTTCCAATAATCCCGACAAGCCCCGCGATTGTCATTGCCGAAATTGCAACTCCATTAGATAAACCTAACGCCATATTTCTTTTTACGAATTGTGTAATGATACCCAAAAGTCCCAACGTAATAAATCCCGGAACAATCGCTGCAATCCACACCTCTTTGCATTTTAACATTTTAGGAATGGTCCAATCACTTACATACTCATCTTTTTCTGATAATTGTTTATACTCTGTTTCATAAACTTCCTTTGAAACATTATCCGGATACATACCCGCTTCTATCGGATTATCGCGCAATGTAATATACGCAAAGATTCCTAAGACAATGGCGGTAATTGCAAACAGTGAAAAACTTGTTTTATACTCTGCCACCGTTAATAAAAAAGTCATGAGGGGCGCTAAAACCGCTGTACCAATATTTGCTCCAATTGTACTGATTCCATTGACAACTCCCCTTTTTTTAGGGAACCAATCAGACTGCATTGGCCCTGTACATAGATAGAAGCATCCCTGTCCGCAGCTAACCATAATGCACTGTGCAATGGCATACATTACAATATTCGCTGCTCTTAGGAATAAAAAATAATATGTTAATCCAAATATAATAAATAATGCCGAACTTACTTTTCTTCCCCCGAATTTATCTCTGAACTTTGCAATTACAAGCATCATTGCCACACCGACAAACCCTGCTACCGTACCCATACTCAGACATAAATCATAGTTTAATCCTGCTCCTTTCGCAATTTGCGGAAGTGCAACGTTTAATCCATCGTTAACACCCGCATTTGTAACTAACATTGCTAAAATTGCAAAAAACATCAAATTCCAGCCTTTACCCAAATTGAAGCTTTCTTTTATCATTAGCTTTTTTTCCATACTTAATTCTCCCTGCCAAACTTCTTTCATCAACTGTTTCTCAGTTACTTTATGTGTAATCTTCATAACTTTTGACCGTGTAGTTGATAAAATTGATGCATCTATTTTATATATACTCAACTATGATATACATAATATACAAAACATAGGTGCATCTCTTCAAACAGTCTTTTTCCGTTTAAAAAGGGAAATATCAGAATCTGCTAACAAGGATGTCCGCAGAAAGACACTTGCTGAATACCTCCATCATAAAAAACTGCATAAAAAATGCGGCCAACAACATGGCCGCATTTACTTATACAATTTTTAGTTATTCTTCCTGTGTACTTAACAGAGGCCCGTTCAATCTCCTGCTGCTTTTTATAGGATCAATCTTAAACTAATTCAATCAATACTTCTAAAGCACCGTCACCCTTACGCTGTGCGATTTTGACGATTCTTGTATACCCACCATTTCTATCGGCATACTTCGGTGCATACTCGTTAAATAACTTTTCTGTAAGATCAACAGTCTTTGTATTGGCTTTTTTGCCTGCAAGCTCTGTCGGAACTTCTTTCACCGGATATAATACCTTTAACATCTGTCTTCTTGCATGAAGACGGGAAGGCATATCCTTTGTAATCTCTTTTTTCACTGTTTCATATACAGTAACTTTCTTTCCGTCCACAACCTCTTTGACACGTTTTCCGTCGCTGTCTTTCTTTGCTACTTTAGCATCAACAGTGACTGTCTCAAAGTTATCTTTTTCTCTGACTGCCATAGCGATCAGTTTTTCTGCGATCTTGCGGATCTCTTTTGCCTTTGCTTCAGTAGTAACGATCTTGCCTCTGTATAAAAGATCTGTTACCTGTGAACGCAATAATGCTTTTCTCTGAGAAGATGTTCTTCCTAATTTTCTATACTTTGCCATTGTAATGACCTCCTGTGATTTTTCGCCATGCCTACTTCATACCTTCAGCCTAGGCGGGTCTTTTTATGATTTCTTATTCGTCCCCTGAATTTAATGCCAATCCAAGTTCATTTAATTTTGCAAGAACTTCTTCTAATGATTTGCGTCCTAAGTTGCGGACCTTCATCATATCTTCTGAAGTCTTGTTGGTCAGTTCTTCCACGGTATTGATTCCTGCTCTCTTCAGGCAGTTATAAGAACGAACGGAAAGTTCCAGTTCGTCAATGCTCATTTCCAGAACCTTTTCTTTCTCGTCGTCTTCCTTTTCTACCATGACTTCTGCTGTCTTGGCATTCTCAGAGAGATCTACGAACAGGTTCAGGTGTTCGCACAATACTTTAGCGGCGAGGCTGACCGCCTCGTCCGGTGAAAGGGTTCCGTTTGTAAAGACATCCAAAGTAAGCTTATCGTAGTCTGTCACCTGTCCTACACGGGTATTTTCCACCTTTAAATTCACACGCTCTACCGGAGTATAGATTGCATCAACTGCAATCTCATCGATAGAGTTGCCTTCCTTGTCTGCTTTGTCAGCACCGACATAACCGCGGCCTTTTGTGATCGTAAGTTCCATATCCAGATGTGCGTCATCTCCGCTCAACGTCGCGATGACCATATCAGGATTCAAAATCTCGATATCACTGTCAGCCTTGATGTCACCGGCAGTCACGACACCGCTTCCAGAGTACTCAATAAAGGCCTGTTTTGGTTCGTCCGTAGGACTGTTATTCTTAATCGCCAGGGACTTGATGTTCATGATGATCTCAGGGACATCCTCTTTCACTCCCGGGACTGAACTGAACTCATGCAGCACACCCTTGATCTTTACGGCACTGACTGCAGCGCCCGGCAGAGATGAGAGCATGATCCTCCTTAAGGAGTTTCCGAGTGTCGTTCCATAGCCGCGCACTAACGGCTCGACTACAAAACGCCCAAAACGGTTATCTTCAGAAATCTCACTAATCTCAATATTTGGCTTTTCAAATTCAAACATTTAAGCCCTCCTTCTGGGTTAGGAATTTGTTGAGGGTTATTACGATTATTTAGAATATAACTCGACGATCAGTGTCTCATTTACAGGAACGTCGATCTCTTCTCTTGCAGGTAATTCCTTTACAGTTCCGCTCAGTGCTTCCTGATTTGCTTCTAACCAAGAAGGAACCATTCTTCCGCCGGTCACTTCTAAGATTTCTTTGTATCTAGGAGAAGTTTTGTGTTTTTCTTTAATCTCGATCACATCACCTACTGATACTTTGTAAGATGGGATGTTGACTGTTTTGCCGTTTACAAGAACATGCTTGTGGTCAACGATCTGTCTGCATTCTTTTCTTGTTCTTCCAAATCCGAGACGGAATAATACATTGTCAAGTCTCAGTTCCAGAAGTGTCATAAGGTTTACACCTGTCTGACCTTTCATCTTTTCTGCTTTTGCGTAGTAGTTTCTAAACGGTTTTTCTAATACACCGTAGATAAACTTCGCTTTCTGTTTTTCACGGAGCTGAAGTCCGTACTCACTCTTTTTTCTATTTCCTCTTGTTGAGGTTCTGTTAGACTTTTTGTCGATTCCTAAAAATACAGGATCGAGGCCTAAGGATCTACATCTTTTTAAGACTGGAGTTCTATCAATTGCCATCTTTCAAATTCCTCCTAATTAAACTCTTCTGCGTTTTGGTGGGCGACATCCGTTGTGAGGTACCGGTGTTACATCTTTGATGCTTGTAACTTCCAGACCAGCTGCTGATAAAGCACGAATTGCTGCTTCTCTTCCTGATCCCGGTCCTTTTACCATAACGTCCACTGTTTTTAAACCGTGTACCAATGCTGCTTTTGTTGCTGTCTCAGCAGCCATCTGTGCCGCATAAGGAGTAGATTTCTTGGATCCTCTGAATCCTAATCCACCTGCGCTGGCCCAAGAAAGAGCATTTCCCTGAGCATCAGTTAATGTAACGATTGTATTATTAAAAGATGACTGAATGTGTGCCTGTCCGTGCTGAACATTCTTTTTCACACGTTTTTTAGCCGCTTTTTTTGTAACTTTAGCCATAATTAACTCTTTACCTTTCTTTAAACTAAACCATATCCACTAAACAGCGAGAAAACCTGACAACCCAACGGGGCGTGTCATGTATTTCCGTCCAAAGTATACCATCAAATATTTGATGATCCATGTATATGCTGTTATTTTTTCTTGTTTGCAACAGTTTTCTTAGGACCTTTACATGTTCTGGCATTTGTCTTTGTCTTCTGTCCACGGCAAGGCAGTCCCTGTCTATGGCGTTTTCCTCTGTAAGATCCTATTTCTTTTAATCTCTTGATATTAAGAGCGATTTCTCTTCTTAAATCTCCCTCTACTGTCTGTGACTCAGAGATAACTTCGCTGATTCTGCGAACTTCATCATCTGTCAGGTCACGTACACGAGTATCCGGGTTTACATTTGCTTCTGATAAAATACGTTTAGAGCTTGTAAGACCGATTCCATAAATATAGGTAAGTCCAATCTCCACACGTTTTTCTCTTGGTAAATCAACACCTGAAATACGAGCCATGTTTTTTCTTCCTCCAAAAATTATTCATTTTAATGTTGTTCAGGGGCAATCCATATATCCGCGTACGGTGAAATGATATATATGTCTCTTGCCTGACTACGATTTTATCTATATAAATATCAGCATGGAATCTGCGTTCCATACTGCAGCCGCCTAACAAAAAGTATTACTGTATGGTACCTTGAATACAGTAATATAAACACACAAAGAACAAAGATAGGAATCCTTGCTATATGAAATAGAAATTATCCCTGTCTCTGTTTGTGCTTCGGATTCTCACAGATCACTCTGACAGAACCTTTTCTTCTAATTACCTTGCATTTTTCACACATAGGTTTTACAGATGCTCTAACTTTCACTTGTAATTCTCCTTTCCCAAAACGTTCGGATTCAATTATATCATCATGTTATTTAATTTTCAAGGCTTTTCTTATTTATCCCTCCAAATAATTCTTCCCTTTGACAGGTCATACGGAGAAAGTGCAAGAGTAACTTTGTCGCCCGGAAGGATCTTGATGTAATTCATTCTGAGCTTTCCGCTGATATGTGCCAAAATCACATGCCCTCCCTCGATCTCTACCTTAAACATCGCATTCGGCAGTTTCTCCAATACGATTCCTTCTACTTCAATTGCTTCTGACTTTGCCATTTTTCCGACTCCTTTTTCTACTTTGATAATGATAATAATTCGTAACCATTTTCGGTTATTAAGATTGTATTTTCATAATGGGCGGCAGGGCTTCCGTCTGCCGTCACAACGGTCCAGTCATCAGAAAGCCATTCTACTTCCCATGTTCCGGCGTTAACCATCGGTTCTACAGCCAATGTCATCCCTGCCCTGAGCTTCATGCCTTTTCTGCGTTCCTTGAAATTCGGGATCTGAGGGTCCTCATGGAGATGCGTTCCGATCCCATGGCCCACCAGGTCTCTCACCACGGAATAGCCATTGTTCTCTACGTGTCTTTGGATTGCCTCGGAAATGTCAAATAGATGATTCCCTTCTTTGGCAAACTTCATACCTTCAAAAAAGCTTTCCTTTGTAACCCTGATCAGGCGGGCTGCTTCATCTGAGATCTCCCCGACGCCATAAGTCCTGGCGGCGTCAGAGTGGTATCCCTGATAGATGACCCCTGCATCCAGGCTGACAATATCTCCATCTTTTAAGATCCGCTCCTTCTTTGGAATGCCGTGGACCACTTCGTCATTGACAGACACACAGATGGATGCCGGATAACCATTGTAATTCAGAAAAGAAGGAATACACCCGTATTCCCTTATGATCTTTTCCCCGAACTCGTCAATCTCTAAAGTAGAAATTCCCGGTTTGATGATCTCGGCCAAACGGTCATGCGTCTCTTCCAAGATCTTACCGGCCTCTCTCATTTGTTCGATTTCTCTTTTTGATTTGATCGTCACTGCCATCTTAATCTTATGCCTCTAAAATACTTTTGATCTCATCAAATACTACATCAATGTGCCTTGTGCCGTCGATCTCATGCAGGCTGCCTGCACTCTTATAGTGAGAGATCAGCGGTGCGGTCTGTTCGTGATAAACATCCAGCCTTTTCTTTACTGTCTCTTCCTTATCGTCATCTCGGAGGATCAGCTCACCGCTGCATATATCACAGATTCCTTCTGATTTTGGAGGATTATATTTTGCGTGGAAGATCGCACCGCATTCCTTGCAGGAACGTCTTCCGGACATCCGGTCAATGATATTCTCATCCGGGACCTCGATATCCAGCGCATAATCAATTTTCATATCTTTTGCAGCAAGAGCCGCATCCAACGCTTCTGCCTGAGGAATCGTCCTTGGGAATCCATCTAAAATGAAGCCCTTTTGGCAGTCGTCTTTCTCAATCCTGTCAACCACGAGATCAACTACCAGCTCATCCGGAACCAGCAGTCCCTGGTCCATATACTCTTTGGCTTTTTTGCCAAGCTCAGTTCCATTCTTGATATTCGCCCTGAAAATGTCACCGGTCGAAATATGCGGAATGTTATACTGCTCTGCAATCTGCTTTGCCTGAGTTCCCTTTCCTGCTCCTGGAGCCCCCAACATAATAATCTTCATAATGAATCCTCCTTACATTATGTAATGCACAAATAAGCTGTAGAATTCCCTACAGCTTATCGCACATTAGTCATTTAAAAAACCAGTATAGTTTTGCACTAACAATTGAGATTTAATCTGCTTGATCGTTTCTAATATAACTCCAACCACGATAATGATGGAAGTTCCTCCAAAAGAAACCTGAGCACTAAATACACCGTTAAAGAAAAACGGAATGACTGCTACAATTGTTAGTCCAGCTGCACCTATAAAAATAATATATTTTAAGATCTTGTTTAAATAATCCACTGTCGGTTTGCCCGGACGGATACCCGGTACAAATCCTCCCTGTTTCTTCATGTTATTTGAGATTTCCAGAGGATTAAAAGTAATCGATGTATAGAAATATGCAAAAATAACAACAAGTACAATATATATAAGAAGACCCAGCGATCTCTTCGGATGATTTGCGTCAAACCATGTGGACGAACTTAAACTGTGCAGAACTTTTCCCATAAATCCATTGCTCTCATACTTAAACAGCTGCTGAATGATCAGCGGGAACTGCATAATAGATGAGGCGAAGATAATCGGGATAACTCCGGCTGTATTCACTTTCAGCGGAATATGGCTTGACTGGCCGCCGACCATTTTTCTTCCCTGAACTTTCTTTGAATACTGTACCGGAATATGGCGTTCAGCATCTGAAAGGATGATAACGAACACGACAGTCGACAGCACAACAGCTGCGATCACACATCCTGCAATAAGTGCCGGTCCGATCTGTTTGCCTTTCATGAACTGATTATAGAGCGCATAAAAATCTTTCGGCATTCCTGATACGATGTTGATCAACAGGATGATAGAAATACCGTTTCCAATACCATTTTCCGTGATACGCTCACCAAGCCACATAACGAGGATCGCACCTGCTGTCAGGGCAATGATCATCGTCACAATGGTAAAATTGGTGTGTTCAGCTCCCAGCGCACCGCTGCGGCTGAAACCGATGGTCATACCGGCGGACTCGATGAGTCCTAATACAACCGTCACGTATCTCGTGATCTTAGCTATTTTCTTTCTTCCATCTTCGCCGTCTTTCTGCATCTCCTCCAATGCAGGGATAGCGATCGTCATCAGCTGCATGATGATGGAAGATGTAATATATGGCGTAACACTCAGTGCAAATACTGACATCTGCAAAAAGGACCCGCCGGTAAAAGAGTTCAGGAGATTGAATGAATCTCCCAAAGTACTCTTTAAATATGCAGTCACCTGGGCAGTATCGATTCCTGGAATCGGCAGTTGTGACCCGAAGCGCACGACAATCAGAATGATCACCGTAAACGTAAGCTTTTTCCTTAGTTCTTTGTTTTTAAACGCATTTGTCAATGCATTCGCCATACTAAATCACCTCGGCTTTTCCTCCAAGAGCTTCGATCTTTTCTTTTGCCCCTGCACTGAAAGCATTTGCTTTTACTGTAAGTTTCTTTGTGAGTTCCCCACTGCCTAAGATTTTGACACCGTCTTTAGGATTAGAAACGATTCCTGCTTCTACTAAAGTCTCAACAGAAACTTCGGCTCCGTCTTCAAATCTCTCTAATGCTGATACGTTGATTCCAATGATTTCTTTAGAGTTAATGCAAGTGAAGCCTCTCTTTGGAATACGTCTGTATAAAGGCATCTGTCCGCCTTCAAATCCCGGTCTTACTCCGCCGCCGGAACGGGCTTTCTGTCCTTTATGTCCTTTACCTGCAGTTTTTCCATTTCCTGAACCATGTCCGCGACCTCTTCTGAAATTGTCGCTGTGCTTAGATCCGTCTGCAGGGCGTAAGTTTGATAATTCCATCCTTCGCACCTCCTAATCTACAATTAAATTTCTTCTACTTTTACTAAATGCTGAACCTGATGAATCATTCCCCTGACACTTGCATTGTCCGGCATTTCAACAGTTTTGTTTAACTTCTTGAGTCCTAAAGCTTCCACTGTCTTTCTATGCTTTGGAATGGCACCGATTGTAGATTTTACCAAAGTAATTTTTAATTTATCTGCCATTTTCATGTTCCTCCTAACCTAAGAGCTCTTCTACAGATTTTCCGCGAAGCTTTGCTACTTCTTCTGGAGTTTTTAAGTTTTTAAGTCCTTCGATCGTTGCAAGAACAACGTTCTGCTTGTTATTGGAACCTAAAGACTTAGAACGGATATTCTTATATCCTGCAAGCTCCAATACGTCACGGGAAGGACCTCCTGCGATGATTCCGGTACCTTCCGGGGATGTCTTTAATAATACAGATGAACTTCCGAATTTACCTGTGAAGTCATGCGGTGTACTTCCTTTTTCGTCAATCGGTACTTCCACTAATTTCTTAGCAGCCGCTTCTCTTCCTTTGCGGATCGCTTCTGGAATTTCCATTGCTTTTCCTAATCCTGCACCAACGTGTCCATTCTTATCTCCAACAACAACTAATGCTGCGAATCTGAAATTACGTCCACCTTTTACTACTTTGGTAACACGTTTGATAGATACAACTTTTTCTTCCAGCTCTAACTGGCTAGGGTCGATCATTGTACGCTTCATTTGATTTCCTCCTGTTAGAATTTAAGACCAGCTTCACGTGCTGCGTCTGCTAATGCTTTTACTTTTCCCTGATAAATAAATCCGCCTCTGTCAAAAACAACGGTGGAGATACCTTTTGCGATAGCTCTTTCAGCAATCACTTTTCCCAAGTGAGCTGCCGCTTTTACATCGTCAGTCTTTTCTAAATCAGCTTTTACGTCTTTCTGTAAAGTGGATGCTGATACTAAAGTATTTCCAACGGTGTCATCAATGATCTGAGCGTACATATGATTATTGCTTCTGAATACGCTTAAACGCGGTTTCTCCGCTGTTCCGCTAATATGATTACGAAGCTTTAAATGTTTTTTCGCACGAACTTTGCTTCTTGACTGTTTTTTAATCATCCTATCTCACTCCTTTACTTCGCACCAGTCTTACCGACTTTACGTCTGATAACTTCATCAGCATATTTAATACCTTTTCCTTTGTAAGGCTCAGGTTTTCTTAATTCTCTGATTTCCGCAGCGTACTGTCCAACTTTTTCTTTATCAATACCTTTAACGATAATGATATTCTGACCTTCCATTTCAGTTTCGATGCCTTCTGGATCTGTCATTGCTACCGGATGTGAAAATCCAAGGTTGAAAGTAATTTCTTTTCCTTTTTTCTGTGCTCTGTAACCAACACCGTTAATTTCAAGCTTCTTTTCATATCCCTGAGACACTCCAGTCACCATGTTGGCGATCAAAGATCTGGTCAACCCGTGTAAGGATTTCATCTTCTTTAAGTCATTCGGTCTGGATACCACGATCTGGTTGTCTTCTAATTTAATTTCCATCTCCACCGGAAGATTCTTTTCCAGTGTTCCCTTAGGACCTTTCACAGTCACTTTATTTCCTTCTTCAATCTTAACCTCAACTCCCTGAGGGATATCGATTGGCAATCTACCTATACGAGACATAGGTTACCTCCTTAAATTGTCGGAAAGGACTGGGCGTCCTTTCTGTTTTCAGAATTCGTTTTATTATATAATATAAAGTTTAACAATAAGATAAATTCAAGTTAAAAAATTTTTTCGAAACTTACGCAAGCCTTTTATAAGGAAGTTCGGTTCATTAAATTCCTCCGAACGACCTTCGCACTGACCTCAGTCTGCGCTGACGCTTGCCTTCGCTAAGTGCTCTAGGTCACCATACAAACGCAAGTACTTCTCCGCCTACGTGTTCTTTTCTTGCTTCTTTGTCTGTAAGAACACCTTTGTTTGTTGAAATGATCGCTACTCCAAGTCCGCCTAATACTTTAGGAAGTTCTTCTGAGTTTGCATACACACGAAGTCCCGGTTTAGAAATTCTCTTAAGACCTGTGATGATCTTTTCATTCTTGTCCTGTCCGTACTTTAATGTGATAACGATGTTGTTATATGCACCTTCTTCTTTGATGTCGAAAGATTTGATGAAACCTTCTTTTAAAAGGATTTCAGCAATCGCAACCTTCATCTTAGAAGCAGGAATTTCTACGGTATCATGTTTCGCAGTGTTTGCATTACGGATTCTTGTAAGCATATCTGCAATCGGATCGCTCATTGTCATTGTTAGTTCCTCCTTCCCTATTCTTACCAGCTGGCCTTTTTCACGCCTGGAATCTGTCCTTTGTACGCTAACTCACGGAAGCAGATTCTGCAGATTCCGTATTTTCTCAAGTAAGCATGTGGACGTCCACAAATCCTACAACGGCTATATTCTCTTGTTGAAAACTTCTGTTTTCTCTGTTGCTTTAATACCATTGACTTTCTAGCCATGGGAACCCTCCTAACTATTTCTTAAACGGCATACCAAATAAGGTTAATAATTCACGAGCTTCTTCGTCTGTGTTGGCTGTTGTAACGAAAATTACATCCATACCTCTGACTTTATCCACTTTGTCGTATTCAATTTCCGGGAAAATTAACTGTTCTTTGATTCCTAATGCGTAGTTTCCTCTTCCATCAAAAGAGTTCTGGCTTACACCCCTGAAGTCACGTACACGAGGCAGTGCCAGGTTGATCAGACGATCAGCAAACTCGTACATTCTCTCTCCTCTTAATGTAACCTTGCATCCGATCGGCATTCCTTCTCTTAACTTGAAGTTAGCAACAGATTTTCTTGCCTTGGTTACGATCGCTTTCTGTCCGGAGATCGTTTCCAGATCTGCAACAGCAGCATCTAAGAGCTTTTTATTTTCTTTTGCTTCACCAACGCCCATGTTGATCACGATCTTCTCGAGCTTTGGTACCTGCATTATATTTTTATATCCGAATTTCTTCATCATGGCTTCCATGATTTCGTTGGTATACTGTTCTTTTAATCTACTCAACTGTCCGAAACCTCCTCTCTTTATTAATCAATCACATCTCCGGTTGCCTTTGCAACACGGACTTTTTTACCGTCTTCTACTTTATAGCCGATCTTTGTAGTTTTGCCGTTATGAACAAACATCACGTTGGAAATATGGATCGGGCCTTCTTCTGTCACAATACCGCCCTGCTGGTTCTGTACGCTTGGTTTTGTATGCTTTGTGAGCATATTAGCACCTTCAACGATAACAGTATTCTTCTTGTGGTCGATTGCAACAACTTTGCCTTCTTTACCCTTATCTTTTCCAGCGATGACTTTCACAAGATCGCCTTTTTTAATTCTAATTCCTGACACAGTGTTTCCTCCTTATAATACTTCTGGTGCTAATGAAACAATCTTCATGAATTTTTTGTCTCTGAGCTCTCTTGCCACTGGTCCAAAGATACGAGTTCCTCTTGGATTCATATCCTCTTTGATAATAACTGCAGCGTTCTCATCAAATCTAATATAAGATCCGTCTTTACGGCGGGCACCTTTTTTCGTACGAACAACAACGGCTCTTACTACATCACCTTTTTTTACAACGCCACCTGGTGTTGCATCTTTGACCGTAGCTACAATAATATCGCCGATGTTAGCATATCTTCTAGTGGATCCACCTAACACTCTGATGCAAAGGATTTCTTTTGCCCCAGTGTTGTCAGCCACTCTAAGTCTTGACTCCTGTTGAATCATGCTGTTTCTCCTTTCCTAATGGAACAATCTATTTCGCTTTTTCGACTACTTCCACAAGTCTCCATCTCTTGTCCTTAGAGAGAGGTCTTGTTTCCATAACTTTAACTCTGTCTCCGATACGGCATTCATTATTTTCATCATGAGCTTTTAACTTGTAAGTTCTTTTCACGATTTTCTTATATAATGGATGTTTTACATTATCTTCGATTGCAACTACGATTGTCTTATCCATCTTGTCGCTTACAACTTTCCCGACACGGGTTTTTCTCAAATTTCTTTCCACAACAAATTCCTCCTTTCGTTTTAAGCGTTAGCCTTTGCTGTAATCGCTCCCTGGATACGAGCGATGTTTCTTCTAACTTCTTTGATTCTGCTTGTGTTCTCAAGTTGATTTGTTGCATTCTGGAATCTCAAGTTGAATAATTCTTTTTTCGCAGCTACTAGCTCTTTGTTTAATTCATCAATAGATTTATTATTTAACTCTTTTACAAATTCTTTAGTTTTCACTGTTGTCACCGCCTTCTAAAGCTTCACGAGAAACAATTTTACACTTAACAGGTAGTTTATGAACAGCAAGACGTAAAGCTTCTCTTGCAACTTCTTCACTTACACCAGAAATCTCAAACATAACGCGTCCTGGTTTTACAACTGCTACCCAGTACTCTAAGTTACCTTTACCTTTACCCATTCGAGTTTCAGCAGGCTGTGCTGTCACTGGCTTATCAGGGAAAATCTTAATCCAAACCTTACCACCACGCTTGATGTAACGGGTCATAGCGACACGGGCTGCCTCGATCTGGTTGGATCTGATCCAAGCCGGCTCTGTTGCCACGATACCGAATTCTCCGTAAGTGATTTTATTACCGCGAGTCGCTTTTCCGCGCATGCTTCCGCGGAACTGTTTACGGCGTTTTACTCTCTTAGGCATTAACATTATTTATTTCCCCCTTCCTGCTTTTCTTTCGTCGGAAGAACTTCACCATGGTAGATCCAAGTCTTAACTCCGACTTTACCATAAGTTGTGTCTGCTTCAGCGAATCCATAATCGATGTCTGCACGGAGTGTCTGCAGAGGAATTGTTCCCTCGCTGTAAAATTCTGTACGGGCCATGTCAGCTCCACCTAAACGTCCGGATACGGATGTCTTGATTCCCTGTGCTCCGGATCTCATCGTTCTCTGCATGCAGGACTTCATAGCTCTTCTGAAAGAGATACGGTTCTCTAACTGCTGTGCAATATTTTCTGCAACTAACTGTGCGTCTTTGTCCGGTCTTTTTACTTCTTTTACGTCAATCAGCAGTTTCTTGTCTGTCATCTTCTGGAGTTCTTTTTTAAGTTCTTCAATGGCAGATCCGCCTTTTCCGATCACTACTCCAGGTTTTGCTGTATAGACGATCAATTTTACTCTGTCGGAAGCTCTTTCAATTTCGATTCTGGAGATTCCTGCATTGTATAATTTTTTCTTTACATATTTTCTGATCTTATCATCTTCAACCAGGTTATCTGCAAAATCGCCTTCTGCATACCATCTGGAATCCCAGTCTTTGATAATACCAACTCTTAAACCATGAGGATTAACTTTCTGTCCCATTATTGCCTCCTTCTATCTTTCGTCAAGCACAACAGTGATATGGCTCATACGGTGTTCGATTCTGTATGCCCTTCCCTGTGCCCGAGGTTTAACTCTTTTCATTGTTGGTCCTTTGTTTGCATAACACTCTGCAACATAAAGGTTTTCCGGATTCATTCCATTATTATTTTCTGCATTGGCAATTGCAGACTTTAATAATTTTTCGATTAAACTAGATGCGTATCTTGGGTTATATAATAAGATACCAAGTGCTTCCTGAACGCTCTTTCCTCTGATCGCATCCAATACGAAACATGCCTTAGTAACAGACACTCTGGCATTGGATAAGGTAGCGCTAGGTCTCGTATCTTTTTGTGCATTTCTTTCTTTTTTGTACTGAGATCTGCTGTATTTCTTAGCCATGGATTGTGAAACCTCCTTCCATTCCTCTATCGATTATCTGATTCCTGATTTCTTTTCTGCTTTTGTATGACCACGGAATGTTCTGGTCGCAACAAACTCCCCGAGTTTGTGTCCAACCATATCTTCTGTTATATATACAGGCACATGCTTCCTTCCGTCATGTACGGCAATTGTATGCCCTACAAAGGATGGGAAGATTGTGGAACGGCGGGACCATGTCTTGATGACATTTTTGTCTCCAGCTTCATTCATTGCATCAACTTTTTTCAATAAGCTTGCATCCGCAAATGGTCCTTTTTTCAGTGAGCGAGCCATAAGTTACCTCCTTAAACTATTTAACGTTTTTACCGTCTCTTCTTCTAATGATCATCTTGTTAGACTGTTTGTGTTTCTTGCGTGTCTTCAAACCAAGTGCCGGTTTACCCCAAGGTGTACATGGACCCGGACGGCCGATACCAGTCTTACCTTCACCACCACCGTGCGGATGGTCATTAGGGTTCATAACAGAACCGCGGACTGTAGGACGGAATCCCATATGGCGTTTACGTCCCGCTTTACCGATGTTTACGAGGTCATGTTCAATGTTTCCAACCTGGCCGATAGTAGCTCTGCACACAGCAGGAACCATTCTCATCTCACCTGACGGAAGACGAAGGGTTGCATACTTTCCTTCTTTCGCCATAAGCTGAGCGGAATTTCCTGCGGAACGAACTAACTGTCCGCCTTTTCCAGGATACATTTCGATATTGTGGATTTCTGTACCTACCGGGATGTTTGCCATCGGTAAGCAGTTTCCAACTTTGATCTCAGCGTCCGGACCGTTCATAACTGTAGCGCCTACAGCTAATTTGTTCGGAGCGATGATATAAGCTTTCTCACCGTCTGCATATGTGAGCAGTGCAATGTTTGCTGTTCTGTTCGGATCATATTCGATAGCTGTTACTGTTGCCGGAATACCATCTTTTCTTCTCTTGAAGTCGATAATTCTATATTTTCTTCTGACTCCGCCTCCGCGGTGTCTTACTGTAATTTTACCCTGATTATTACGGCCGGCTGTCTTCTTTAAGGAAGTTGTCAGAGATTTTTCAGGAGTGCTCTTTGTCACTTCAGTAAAATCTAACCCGGTCATATGTCTTCTGGAAGGTGTATATGGGTTATATGTCTTGATTCCCATGTCTTTCTCCTTTCAATTCCAATTTAATATCACGCTTTTGTTGCGTATAGATTCATAAGATATATAAGGTAGTTACACTCGACTAGCGTTCAGCTTTCGCCTGCGGCTCGGCTTCACTGAGTCTCGGTAACGGCTAAGGAAGTTCGGTTCACTAAATTCGCGCTGCGCCTTCGGCTTGCCCTCATTAAGTTCCTCCGAACGGAGCCCGACTAGTGCTCAAACTTCGCTGCGCTCATTTTCGCTGAGTCTTATAGCCCCTCGAAGATCTCGATATCTGCGCTTTCTTCTGTCAACTGTACGATCGCTTTCTTTGTCTTAGCGGTCTTTCCGAAAGTCATTCCACGTCTTTTTGTCTTTCCGTCGTAGTTCATTGTGTTGACTTTGGCAACCTTTGTTCCTTCGAACATCTTTTCCACTGCTTCTTTAATCTGAGATTTTGTTGCAGTCGGATGAACTAAGAAAGTGTATTTTTTCTCTGCCATTGCATTCATACTTTTTTCAGTTACAATCGGCTTTAAAATAACGTCATAATATTTGATGTCTGCCATTATGCGTACACCTCCTCAATATTTGCTACTGCTTCTTTAGAAACAACAACGGTATCATATTTTAAGATATCATATACGTTGATGGTGCTTGTGAGAGCAGTTTTTACTCCAGGAATGTTTCTTGCAGATAAGATTAAGTTGTCGTTCTTATCTCCCATGATAACCAGCGCTTTTTTTACATTTAAGTTATTTAACATGTTTGCAACATTCTTTGTCTTTACTTCGTCAAATTTGAACTCATCTACTACGATGAACTTATTTTCATTGACTCTGGAAGTTAAAGCGGATTTCAGAGCTAATCTTCTTTCCTTTTTATTTAACTTCTTAGAATATTCTCTTGGTTTCGGAGCAAATACAACTCCTCCGCCTGTCCACTGCGGAGCTCTGATAGATCCCTGTCTTGCATGACCGGTACCTTTCTGTCTCCAGGGTTTTCTTCCGCCGCCGCGTACTTCTGAACGTGTCTTCGCGCTCTGTGTACCCTGACGGTTATTTGCTAACTGGCTTACAACTGCCAAATGCACTAAATGCTCATTTATTTCAACACCGAAGATGCTGTCGTTAAGATTTAATTTCTCAACTTCATTTCCTTCCATGTTTAACACAGATACTTCTGCCATCTGTTTGTCCTCCTTCCCTAGGCCTACGCCTTCACTGATTCTTTTAACATTACTAAAGATTTCTTAGGTCCTGGTACAGCACCTTTTACCAAAATAATGTTTTTTTCTGCATCAACCTTTACTACTTCCAGATTCTGAATGGTAACTCTTTCAGCACCCATCTGTCCCGGCATTTTCTTTCCTTTGAAAACTTTGCTCGGATCAGAAGCCATACCATTGGAACCTGCATGACGGTGATACTTAGAACCATGTGTCTTAGGACCAGTACTTAAACCGTGACGTTTGATACCACCTGCATATCCTTTACCTTTGGATGTAGCAGTTGCATCGATTTTATCTCCTGCTTCAAAAATGTCAGCTTTGATTTCCTGACCTACTGTGTATTCAGAAGCATTTTCAAATCTGAATTCTCTCACGAATTTTTTAGGTGCAACACCTGCTTTGTCGAAGTGCCCCTTCTCCGGTTTGTTTACAGACTTTTCTTTCTTATCTGCAAATCCGACCTGAACTGCTTCGTAGCCATCGTTTTCTTCTGTCTTTACCTGAGTAACGACACAAGGCCCAGCCTGCAGTACAGTAACCGGTGTTAAAACTCCGTCTTCGTTAAAGATCTGAGTCATTCCGACTTTTGTTGTTAAAATCGCTTTTTTCATTGATATTTCCTCCTATTTAATCTACAGCGGATTATAACGCATGACGTTAAAATCATCCTAGACGCTATGAAAGCTAAAGGGGATTCCTTATTTGTTCATAACCCTGCGGGATAACTTCCTATTTTGTTTTCATCTTGATATCGATGTAAACACCAGCCGGTACTTCTAACTTAGATAATGCATCGACTGTCTTCTGTGTTGGTGTGATGATGTCAATCAATCTCTTGTGAGTTCTCTGCTCGAACTGTTCTCTGGAATCTTTGTACTTGTGTACGGCACGGATGATGGTAACTACTTCCTTCTTTGTCGGCATCGGTACCGGTCCGCTCACCTTAGATCCTGTCTTCTTTACTGTTTCGATGATACTCTTTGCTGATGCATCGATTAATTGATGATCATACGCTTTTAATGTAATTCTCATTACTTGACTTGCTGCCATAAAAAAAGCCGCCTCCTTTTCGCACTATAAATTTCTTGTAGCACGACAAGTGGTGACTGTACACTCCTCCGTGTGTATCGTAAGATTTACACACTGCGTCTCTATCTTTATATTATAAAAATAGATTGTAATATTCGTACAGTGACTTGTCGCCAGTTTTAACAACTTGACATTCGCTCCACGGAAAACCTGCGCCGGCTTTTGCCGGTACAGCAACCTCACGCTTCACCGCTATCAAGGTCACAACGATTTGATTATATACGAATATCCAAGGTATTGCAAGGCTTTTTTTGTTTTTTTTGGAATACCAGACTGTAAATTTTCTAAATTGGTCAAAGTTTTTTCTTTTTGCTATATAATATAGAAGAAATACCTTTAAATCCAGTTTTCTTTTATTTCTTCTCTCAATTCCCGGAACATATCAACATATCTCTCTTTTGTCTTTTTGACAATATCCATGGCGATAGCATGATTGTATGCATGAGCAACATTGTTTCTGGAAATCAGCGCCTCCAGCCAGACCTCCTGATCCTTTATCAGATCTGAACTGTAAGCCAGTTTTATAATACTGCGGGGTGAACCTGTGGCTGCCTCTTTTATTCCATTGTCATATAGAACTTCTTTGACCGCCTTCCATGACTGCTCAAAGCAGATTTCATAGAGCCCTACCAAACCAGTGAGAACAACGTTGTCATACGGCTCTTTATACTTATATATATCTTCTAAATTATCTGCTGCCTTGCAGAAGTTTTCAAATTTTTTCATAGATGACTACCCCTTCTTCAATTATCTTATCTTTCAATTCCTGTTGAACCGGCAGACCCAAATCTACTACATCATACATCAACAGAGTAGAAGTCTCCTCATCCACTGCCAGTGTAAACCGATTTGTGTCTCCGCCGCACACTGCCAGATCAATGTCACTTTTCTTATGGTAATCCCCACGGGCACGGGAGCCGAATAAAATAACCTTTTTAACGCCGTAATCTTCTGCCAGTCTTCTGATCTCTTCAAATACTGTTTTCTTTATTCCGCTTGTATCAGTGATATCCATATATTTTGTTCCTATTTCTAATTTTTCTTTTTGGTTTGACTACTTTTATCTAGAATAAATGTAGCATATCTATTTGAGGAATGCAATTTTCCATTATCGCATTTCATCATCTGTAGTTTTACAATTAATAACTTGGATAACCACCCAAAATATTGTATAATTATAAGAAATAAGGAAGGGTGGTCTAAAATTATGAAAACAAAAAAGATAAAGCGGCTTGCAAAGAATGTCACTTCGACAACCCGTTCTGGAAATTACTTATATTTAGACCCCTATTCAGGAGACGCCTATGGCGGACAGCCTCTCAGGTTTTTATCCACAAAAAATGATAAAGTTAAAACAATCTCCAAATGTGCAAATTATACGGTCCGCGGAAAAACTTTATATTATTCAAACTATAAAAAAACTCTCAAAAAAGGCTTTCTTGTAGATGTCATCCGCTGTAAGAGAAATGGATCTAAAAAAAGATATCTCGCCAAAAATATTAAGGTCATATGTACTTGGAATATTTCCTCAAAAGGTATGAATTATATGAATCAGAATTATACGGAAAAATACTATAAATTTAAGTAGCTTTTTAAGCAGGGATTGTAAAAAGCTAAACTAATACACATTTTATTGAACAGACCTAATATCCCTGGAAACATCGGAAGGACGGGCACACCCGTCCTTCTTTTTTCGCTTTCTTACATATAATTCCCGAATTTATCCTTCTCTGGTTCCTTTCCAGCCGCGATCATCTCATCCAGCAGTGGGAACCGGTAGGTTCTCGGATTATCTCCCATCTGGATCTGCTTCTCTGCGAGCTCCTGCATGCGGCTCATCTCTTCATCTGTCAGTTGGAAATCAAAATTCCCCATGTTCTGCCGGATCCTTCTCTCATTTGAAGATTTCGGTATGACTCCGAATCCATCCTGCACAAGTCAGTGAAGGAGGACCTGCCCCGGTGTCTTTTCGTGCAAAGCACGTCTATCTGAAGTATTAAAGGTACCCAGATTCGTTTTTCCCGCACCTAGATCAGTTGCTATTTCCTTGTTTTATCAGTATAATTAGAGTATCGATTTTAAACAAAGGAGGTTAGCTTCATGGAAGTTGAACCAGTCAAGAAAATCACTTTAACGGAACAGATCATGCAGGAGATTGCTTCTCAGATCACTTCCGGACAATTAAAACCAGGAGAAAAACTTCCAAATGAACGCGCTTTGGGCGAGATGTTCAATGTCACCAGAAGCAGGATTCGTGAGGCACTCCGCGCATTATCACTGATTGGTCTGATCACGATCAAACCAGGTGACGGCAGCTTTGTCAACGAGGAAGGAATCAAGATCCCCGATGAAACTTTATTATGGATATATCATCAGGAGATCCACAATCATGATGAAATTTATGCCGCAAGGAAGTTGATCGAAACTGAAGTATATTTAACATGTTTTGATCACAGGACTCCAGACATTATATCCCGTATCACTTCTTATGGTGATGTCCTGTTTGATGCCGATATCAATGAAATTTCGTCAGACACTTTCTATACATTGATTTCAGATATTGATCTCTATGTAGGAAGTGCATGCGGCAACAACATCTATAACAAGCTCATGCAGACCATGGTACTCCTCAGGAAAGAATCAGCTATGAAGATTCTTGCTTTATCAACCTCGAGAGCGTCTGCCATTTATTACCGCAAAAAAATCATTGACTGTTTTCACCAGGATGACCGGGAGAAACTAAAAAAAGCCTTAGATGACTTTTTTAAATATTCTATTCAATCTATTACCATAGATAATTCCGCATCCATTGAACAATAATACACAATAAAAAGAAGTATTTCCCACATTCAGCGGAAATACTTCTTTATTTTTAGTTCTCTAAATTTTCTCTGACCACACGATCCACAATTTCTTTTTCTTCCTGACTTAACTCAAGAAACGGTTTTCTCACTTCCCCTACATACATTCCTCTGGCATTTAAGATATGTTTGATCGCAGGGAACAATCCGATATTCCAGATACACTCCATAATATTATTTGCTTTGATCTGGAGCTTTCTTGCATCTTCCGATTTTCCGTCCAGATATAAATCATAAATTTTCTTGTAGTGCGGAAGCATAAAATTGAATGTGCTTCCAATGAATCCGTCGCATCCCAACGCTAAAAAGGCAACCATATTCTGTTCAAATCCGCCGAATGTCAATAACTCAGGGTTCACATTTTTGATTCTCTCCATTTGATACACATCCAGATTAGTATGCTTTACACCGCTTAAGGCTCCCGACTTTAACAAGGCAATCGTATCCGCATTGGTCAAATCCAACTCTTTATATGTATTACAAGGGATATTATAATATAAAATCGGCATATCAACCGCCTCAGCAATATCATAAAAGTACTGCGCAATGGCCTTCTGTGAATATCCAAAGTAAAAAGGAGGTGTTGCCGCAATATTCTCATATCCCATCGCTTTGGCTTCTTTGGCATAATAGATTGCTTCATCCGTGGAAAGCGCTCCCACATGGGCAAAAAGATCTGCTTTTTCTTTAAATCCGCTGGCTATTTCAAACAACTGAACCCTTTCTTCTCTCGTCATCAGAAAGCATTCTGCGGAGCTGCCTCCCACAAAAAATCCTTTTGCACCTTCTTCCAAATTCTTGCTAAACAGCTGTTTGGCTGCTTCTTCATTGATCTTATTCTCTCTATCATAAGGGGTGATAGATGCCACATATAAACCTTTCATCATTTTTACCATTCCTTTCGCTTCGCTCAAGGCACAAACAGGTTAATGAAAAAAGTTGTGCCCCTCCATTTTCCGTTATATAATCTTCCTATGGAATAGCAATACACTACAGAGCACGGGAGGAGGAGTGGCGAATTTATTTCACCCCGTATTTTTATATGTGCCGTCATCCTTTCAAGCACAAACAAGTGGGACATTGAGCCCGGACTCTTATCATTGGTAATAAACCATGTTTATTTAGTCGCAGGATGACAGTCAATGCTGCTATTCCTTTTTTAGTTAAGGTGGTGATACTTATGATGAAGCTAAGATACTCCATCTGCTGTGGGCTTGATGTCCACAAAAATGTCATCGTTGCAACCATCGTAACCACCGGCAAGAACCTGGCTTATCAAGAATAATTGCTAATATGGACGTATCAAAAAGCGCCGTGGTCACAAGAAAGCCATTATCGCCATTGCACGTATGATGATGGTCTGTATTTACCACATGGTTTCCGAAAAGAAGCCTTTTACCCCGACTGACTATGAGGAATTGATGAATCCCCAAAATCATGTAGAGCGGGTTACATTAAACGAAAACAATGTTTTCGCCTACCTTGAATCTCTCGGTTACGATAGCACTAAGTTAGTAAAACGCAACGATAACTAATTTAAGTGCGTCTCAAAATCTACTTTATTTTTCACTCTTCCTCCAATACTAATCCAAGCGATATACGCATTCCATATCAAGCCACGGTCCGTCCTCTGTGTATGGGGCAAGACACGGGATACATTCATCCCACCATCTCTGAGTTTCAGGATCTGCCGCCATTTTTGCCATGTCTGCCTCGTAATCATCCCCTGTATATTCAAAATAAGTAAACAGACGGTTATCATGATAATAAATAGAATAGTTTTCAATATTACATTCTTTGATCATCGCATTGATCTGAGGCCATGGATTGGCATGCAGCTTTTTATAATACTCTAATTTTTCCGGTTTCACTTTTGAAATACTTCCAAAACGCTGTACTTTTCCCATAATGATTTCCTTTCTTATAAATGATAAATCCGTTTGGCATTGTTATAAAATAGTTTCTTTTGAAACTCTTCTCCCCGCTCTCTTGTAATTTCATCCAGACTTTTAATCCAGGGGGACAGTCCGGTTGCTATATTACATACCGGATAATTGCTTGCAAACATCACCCGGTCTTCGCCAAAGATGTCCAGTGCAATATCCACAGCCGGACGTAAAGTATCTACATTCCACTCTCCGGCAGGATTTAGTCCTGAGATTTTACACACGACATGTTCAAGTCCTGCCAGCAATGTCAGGTTTTTTATCCACTGCCGCTTATACGCCAGTTCCTCTGCATCCGGAGCCGGCTTTGAAATAATATCCGGATCTGCAATTCCCATATGATCTAAAACGATCATTGTATCTGGACATTGCTTTGCCATCTGATACAGATCATGAAGCTCTTCATTCCTTAAACATCCCTCAAAGAGAAAATCGTTTTCTCCAAGATAGCGTACATTTTCAATAAATTGTCCGGAAAGACATGTTCCAGGCTTTACAGACGGTACATGAAGCACCTGCCTTACCCCTTTCACCTGAGGAATATCCCGATAAGCATTGATATATTCTTTAAATTGATCTTTCGTCAGGTCACCGGAAATAATAGCTGCAGATACCATATTGGAACTGTCCCTGCAAAGGTTTAATGCATATTGATTTTCACGTTCCTTTTCAAAATCGGCGCTGTCCACTTCCACGTAAACCGCTTTTTCTATTTCATAATCTGATCCTGCCGCCATATCTTTGCTGTAGTCATTTATAGAATAATTTCTTTTTAAAACAGAACCTTCTCCGTCCAGCCACGGCAGAGAAAACTCATCAATATTCCAAAGGTGTAAATGCGTATCTATTAATTTCATGATATCCCCTCCATTTTTAATATGGTACCGAGTATTACCACCTCAGCTATGGCAAAGCAGAAAAAACCAGTAAAGCCTCACAAGGGTAAGACCCGAAATATTCCTTCAGATAGTTACTGCTTTAAAACTCCAATGCCCATACTGTGGTCATGCACTCCAGCCTGTCAAAGACCGAAAACACTTCCGTGTCCATAAATGTATCAGCAACAACTATGCTAAGACAGCTGCTGTCATCATCCGTCCTTTTGTGGATTCTTATAACTATAATCCATCCAATGAACTGGCTGCCGATGAAACTTACATTAAAATCAGTGGCGTTAAAGCCTACGTCCGGCTCATCATGGACAAAGTCTCTCGCTCGATTCTCGGATATCAGGTATCACTTCCAGAGCTCCAGGTCCCTGTATCCTCACCATGCGCATGGCCTTTGATAAATTCAAAGAGTTCCGTCCGTTTATGCAGTTCATAGAACGTCTTAACCACACCTTCAAAGAATCGTACGGCATTACTTGCGGCTATGGCACAGAAAGTGGCGCTGTTCACAACGCCTCCCTTTGGGTTGCCTATTACAACTTCTTACGTCCACACGAATTATCCGGCGGAAAAGAACCCCTAAATAAGGTGGAATTGTTGGAAGGTGCAAGTGGCATACCCGACAAATGGCAGCTCCTGATTTTTCCTGGTCGACAGGAAATCCTGAAGCTGCAACGAAACGGAGCTGCTAGCTGTTCTTGAGTTCTTCGCCGTCGGTATGACGTTCAGAGCATTGCTTTGGCGCGCCGTCAAGGGTGGCGTATGCTGTCAGCATCTATAATATCTGCAATTATCAAGGTTCATTGAGCTCTATTTTTCTTTGGCTCGTTTTTTCATAGGCTACTTTACACTACCTTTAATATTCTACCGACGTTGCACCATCAGCACTTGACTCATAGCAGGATTCCACAACACACATAGTGCGGTAAGCATCCTCTGCGCTATTCATATAATGATAATCCGGATCATCTAACTTCTTCATCAATCCACCCATAGTGCCGATAAATGCTTCTGAGAACCAGCTTCCCTTCACTTCTACTTCACGCCATCCCTTGCCGTCATCTGTAATATATTCCAGTTTATCAGGCCGTCCCGTCGGATAATCAAGGATCAAACCAACCGTCACACGGATAGCACCCTTCATTCCTTCAATCTTTAATGTGCTTTCCTGATAGTCATTTGAAAAATCATGATTGTGATTGACATGAATGTTTACCCTCAGATCTTTTCCATAATCCATGATGACAGCTGTACGTGTCTGAGCCAGATCTCTCATTTTGGGATGCTGCATGGTTTTACAGTAAACTCCTGACGGATCCCCGACAATGCTTCGGATACAGTCAATGTAGTGGATGCTGTGATAATTGATTTCCATCCTCTCTTTTTCAAACAGAAAATCCCACAAATGCCACGGATGAAGTTCTACAACTCTCCAGTCCACATCTACAACATCCCCGATAACACCTTCTTCAATGAGCTTTCTTGCCGCTATAATATAAGGAGCCTGGCGGAGCTGGAAGTTTACTCCTGCAGTCAGATTCTTTTGATGACAGATGTCCAGAATCTCTTTTGCCTGTTCAATGCTTTCACCCATCGGCTTCTGCATCAGAACACCCCCTCCATCCGGAAGCTGTTTTAAGATCGCAGCTGTCGCTGAAGCTGGAACCGCGATGTCAAATACCGCATCATACTCTGTTCCGATCTTTACAAGTTCTTCTACAGTAGACGCTGTATTTGCGATCCCAAATTCTTTTGCCACACTTTTGGCCTTTTCTTCATCAAGATCATAGATGCCCACCACCGGATATCCTGCCAGCCGATATGCCGGGAGATGAGATCCTGAAACGATCCCTCCCGCACCTATGATCACAATATTTCTTGCCTTCTCAGGCATTTCTGGTACATAGTTTAATTCCTTTACACTGCTTACCATTTTTGCTTCCTCCTATTCAATATCATTATAATTAATTTACAAACCATTTGATATACCCACGATCACCAACGCTATTACGATGACGCCATTTCCCAGTAATGCCACCTTTTTTGCTTTCTCAAAGCCTTTCCATTCACCATCGGCAAATCCCCATAAATTCGCAATGATCAGTGCCAAACCATTGAAGACAACCCATCCGGCTACCGGTCCAAAGGTTCCCAGCAATGATGTTGCTTTTCCATAGACAGCCAGTGCGCTGAACCACACAATGGATGTAATAAGAACTTTAAAGTATGCTTTTCCGCATCCCGGTTTGGTATAATCCGTATAAGTTTTGTTCTTAATCAATTTGATCATAGCGTAGACAAAATTTGCGATGAAACCGCCGAAGAATACCACTACCCATGATAATAAACTAGCACTTGTAGGATTGATGCCATCCGCAACCGCCAGATTCACAGGATAATTTGATGCTGTTGCGCCGATATTAATGGCTGCAGAACCTGCCCCGGATGCCAGTGCCATGATCAGTCCTGTCACAAATAAGGAACCTTTCTTTCCCTCTGTCTGCATACTTTCCCTGGTATCATCATTCTTCATAAATCCGGCTTTTGATAAAATCACAACCCCTACTAATAAAACGGCCTGACCGACCAGAAGAACAGCCAATACTCTTGCAGACGGCACATTGCCGAGGATGGCCATGGGAACAAAACTTCCCAGCAGATTAGAAAGTCCAAGGTTGATCCCGGTTACCAAGGAAACTCCTATCATATCAATGGACTTACTGTACCAAATAGAACTGATCCCCCAAAGGAATCCTGCCAGCGCCCCAAAAAATAGTGTCTTCGCCGGGGTCTGCATAATGTAGCTTATATAATTAGGAACTTCTATGAACGACCAGATATGAGGAATAAGCAGAACTCCTGCAATTGAAAATAACACCCAGAACGCTTCCCATGAAAAAGGCTGATATTTTTTAAAACAGATACCAAAACTCCCCTGAAACAGACATGCAAGCAGCAAAACACCAAAACCATAAATCACCATTAATACATCCTCCTTAATTCACATTCGTTTTTTGGTACTACCACGATACCAGTTGTCTACACTTTAACACTGCATTTATTTTAATGCAATATGCAATATTGACTAAATATTTTATCAGTTTTTATCTATTTTTCCCATTGACGCATTTATTTTTCCTATTATACAATAAAACATATAATAAAAGAAAAAATTTTGGTAGTACCAACATATTATTTTTGGTATTACCAACTCGAGATAATGTTAGGAGGTAACATTCATGAACAAAACATTAAAAGGTATCACATGGTCGCACAGCAGAGGTTTTACCTCTATCGTAGCCGTATCACAACGATTCAGTGAACTCCATCCGGGTGTCGATATTCAATGGGAAAAACGTTCTCTCCAGGAATTTGCCGATGCTCCTATAGAAAATCTGGCGAAGACATATGATTTATTGATCATTGACCATCCATGGGCTGGTTTTGCTGCAGACACAGGAATCCTGCTTCCATTAGAAAAGTATTTGTCTAAAGATTTTCTAAAAGATCAGGCTGAGAATTCTGTGGGTGCTTCCCATATCAGTTACAATTTTCAGGGATTCCAGAGCGCATTGGCAATTGATGCAGCTACTCCCATCGCAGTATACCGGCCGGATTACTTTGAGAACACTGGACAAAATATCCCTATGACCTTTGAGGAAGTGCTGGCTCTGGCAAAACAGGGGGTGGTAGCTTACGCCGGTATCCCTTTGAACTTATTAATGGACTTCTATATGTTTGCAGCCACTTCTGCTTCCGGCTTTTTTACAGAGGATGAAGTCATCGATACCTCCTCGGGAATTGAAATTTTAGAGACTATGAGAGAACTTGCCAGTTACTGTCCTAAAGAGATGTTTTCCTGGGATCCAATCCAGGTCCATGAGGTTCTCTCTTCACAAGAGGAAATCTATTATTGTCCATTCGCTTATGGATATACCAACTATTCCAGGGAAGGTTATGCAAAACACCTGTTGAAAGCAGCAGATGTGGTCACTTACAAAGGAAATATGTTTAGAACAGTCTTAGGGGGTACCGGTCTTGCCATTTCAAGCCAGTGCAAGAATATTGATACCGCTGTTGAATTTGCTGAGTATACGGCATCTCCTCTCATTCAAAGAACCTTATTCTTTGATAACGGAGGACAGCCGGGCCACCGCGGTGCATGGACAGATAAAACCGCCAACAGCCGGTGTATGGATTTCTTCAAAGACACATTAAAAACCCTGGATCACTCTTATCTGCGTCCAAGATACAGCGGATACTTGTACTTCCAGGATCATGCAGGTGATTATGTCCAGGATTATGTTATGAACGGCGGTGATCCGAAAAAAACACTGAATCAGTTAAATGCCCTTTATCTCAAATCGAAAGGAGAAAACTCATGAAACCACTAGAAGGAATCTTAGTTTTAGACTTCAGCCAGTACCTGGCTGGTCCTTCTGCCGCTCTGCGCCTGGCAGACCTTGGCGCAAGAGTTATCAAAATAGAACGCCCCTCTTCTGGAGACGGCAGCCGCAGTATGACCCTGAAGAATCTAATTGCAGATAAAGACAGCGTCTTATTTCAGACAATCAACCGCAACAAAGAAAGCTACTGTGCTGACCTGAAAAACAAAAGTAACTTTGCGGCCGTAAAAAAACTCATCGAAAAAGCAGATGTAATGATCGAGAATTTCAGGCCCGGTGTTATGAAAAAAATAGGCCTGGACTATGATGCGGTAACGAAAATAAATCCTCGTATTGTATACGGAACCGTTACCGGATACGGCACAGTAGGGCCATGGACAAAGAAGCCAGGTCAGGACCTGCTGCTGCAGTCCTTATCAGGAATTGCATGGCTAAACGGAAATGACGGTGAACCCCCTGCACCTTTTGCTCTCTCTATTGCCGATTCCTATACCGGGGTTCATCTTGCAGAAGGGATCATGGCCTGCTTGTTCAGAAGATTCCGAACTGACAAGGGCGGCCTTGTGGAGGTCAGCCTGTTGGAATCTATTTTAGATATGCAGTTTGAAGTTCTGACAACCTATCTGAATGACGGTCATAAGCAGCCTCAGCGCAGCAAATACAACAATGCCCATGCATACTTAAGCGCCCCTTACGGTATCTATGAAACCAGAGATAATTACATAGCACTGGCAATGGGCTCTGTGACAGATCTGGGCAGATATCTCCACATTGATGAACTTGCCCGGTATACGGATCAGAACGAATGGTTTACAAAAAGAGAGGAGATCAAGCAGCTCATCGGAGCAAAGTTAAAATCAGAAACAACCGGTCATTGGCTAGACATCTTGGAAGCGAACGGTTATTGGTGCTCTGATGTATATAGTTGGAATCGTTTAATAGAGTCCGATGGCTTTCAAGCCCTGGACTTTCTTCAAAATGTAAAGCGTCCGCATACCAGTCAGGATTTGTGGACGTCCAGATGTCCGATCACTGTAAACGGAGATTCTATGAAGTCTTCCAAGTGGGCACCTGCATTAGGAGAAGACACCGAAAAAATCAGCCGTGAATTCGGCTTGATCTCAGAGAAAGGAGATGCACTATGAAGCCCCTTGAAGGCATTACTGTATTAGATTTCAGCCAGTTTTTATCCGCTCCTTCCGCTGCCTTGCGACTTGCTGACATGGGTGCCCATGTCATCAAAGTGGAAAAACCAGAAACAGGAGATATCTGTCGCACGCTTTATATTTCCAACTGCATGATTGACGGGGACAGTTCTCTTTTCCACGCAATCAACAGAAATAAGGACGGCATTACACTGGATCTGAAGGCAGAAAAGAGCAAAAGTATCCTTGCGGACTTAATCAGTCAGTCCGATGTGACCTTATTTAACTTCCGTCCCGGAGTTACAGAAAAACTGGGACTAGATTATGATTCTGTAAAAAAAATAAATCCCCGGATCATTTACGGCGAGATCAGCGGCTATGGCTGTAAAGGCCCCTGGAAACAAAAGCCCGGACAGGATCTGTTGGTCCAGTCGCTGTCTGGCCTTCCTTTCCTGAACGGAAATCGGAATGATGCTCCCATGCCTTTTGGCCTTTCTGTTGCAGATATGTTTGCCGGTCAGCATCTGGTGCAGGGAGTTTTATCCGCACTGATCAAGAGAGAACATTCCAACGAAGGATCACTGATCCAGGTAAGTCTTTTGGAATCAATTTTAGACATTCAATTTGAAGTATTTACAACCTATCTCAATGATGGATACGAAGAACCTGTGCGCAGCGCTGTGAATAATGCCAATGCATATATCGGTGCTCCATACGGAATTTATGAGACTGCAGACAGCTACCTTGCACTGGCCATGGTTCCGATCCCTTATTTAGGGGAGCTCATCGGATGTAAAGCTCTACTTCAGTATACTGATCCCTCTTCCTGGTCTGATCAGAGAGATGAAATTAAAACAATCTTAAAAGATTTCTTAAAAACTAATACCACTTCTCACTGGCTTTCTATTCTTGAAAGAGCAGACATCTGGTGTGCCGATGTATTGAATTGGGATGAACTGATGCAGCGGGACGGATTTAAGGAACTTGAAATGATCCAAAAGATTACCCGCAAAAACGGTACCGAATTATATACAACGAGATGTCCGATCACCATTGACCGGCAGCGCTATACAAATAAAAAAGCAGCTCCTGCCATCGGACAGGATAACGAACTTTATATTCATTAAAAAGGAGATTTATCATGGAACAGGCAATTTATTATGAAGATTATGAAATTGGAAGTGTCAGAGAAAGTATCGGAAGGACCATCACAGAGACTGACATCGTAATGCATGCAGGCCAGACCGGCGATTTCTTCCCCCATCACTTAGATAAGGAATTTGCAAAGACAACCGCTTTTGGAAAGAGGATTGCTCACGGAACATTAACCTTCAGCATAGGTGTGGGACTTACTGCCAATGTGATCAATCCTGCGGCTTTTTCCTACGGCTATGACCGTTTGAGATTCATCGGTCCTGTCTTTATCGGTGACACCATTCATACTAAAGTCACTATTAAAGAAAAGAAGGATCATAAGAAAAATCCTGATATGGGAGTGGTAACAGAGGCATTAGAAGTTATCAATCAGGATGGAAGAGTGGTCCTGGCTTGTGAACATCTTTTAATGTGTGAGAAGAAAAAATAAATGATCCTCTTCATTTGTAAGAGCAGAACCATTCCCGGTTCTGCTCTTAATTCTTTATACTTGTAAAAGGGACACATGCAAAAAGCTGTCCCCAGTTTCCCGGCATGACAGCCTTTCCTGAATAAGAAATCCCTCAATCTCTCACATTGTATATTTCAGGCAGATTTATTTGAGCAGCCCGATTGCTGCTTTTCCAATCCCTGTCACAATGAAGTAACAGCTGGTGGCACCTGCGTCCAGAACACCTCTGGAACGCTCTCCCAGACGGCTTGCCCGGCCTATCTTTGCCACAAGATCCTTTGTTGACTGCCATCCCCTTTCGGCCGCATCATTCATTGCTTCCAGACACTGTACAAATTCTTTGCCTTCTTCTTTTGCCGCGATAAAGGCTTCCTTGGCAGGTACCAGTGTATCGATCAGTGATTTATCTCCGACTTTTGCCGGATTGATCTCCTGGATACCCTCTACCGCATTGGCCAGCATCTCACCGAAGACTTCTGCGTCTATATCTTCTGCGTCCTCGCAGGCCATGGCCATTTCATCAAACAGCATACCATACAGCGGTCCCATAGAACCTCCAATGTCGTCTAACAATGTCTCACCAAGGGTTGAAAAAGCTTCACTCAGATTATATGTCATATGGCTTAACTTTTCTTCACACATTGTAAAGCCTTTATTCATGTTGATACCGTGGTCCCCATCCCCGATCTTGCCGTCAATCTCACTCAGATAATCTCTCTGTTCCTGGATGGTCTTGATCAGCTGGTCAACAATCAAACCTGCTTCGGCATTTTTAAAACTAGTCATTGTTCTCACCTCATCACTTTTGTATTATTTTACAGCATTGCGTCTTTGATTGCTTTTGCTTCCGCTACAGGATCATCTGCATGGCCAATAGCAGAACCCACGATGATGATCTCCGGTTTTAATGCTACATATTTGTCAATGGTTTTGCTATTGATTCCTCCGGCTACGGCGATCTGTGCTTTCTTTGCATTTTCTGTCATAACTTTGAGATCCTCAATCGGTTCTCTTCCCGCTGCCTGCTGGTCAGCTCCGGTATGTACTGCCAGAATGTCAACGCCGATCTCTTCCATCTTTGCGATCCTGCTTGGAAGGTCTTCTACGCAGATCATGTCTACCACAAGCTTCCTTTCATAATCTCTGGCAGCCTTCAAAGCTCCTTCAATGGTCAGGTTGTCAGACACTCCGAGGATGGTTGCGTAAGCCGCCCCAGCTTCATATGCATAACTCGCCTCAAGGTATCCTCCGTCCATGATCTTTAAGTCCGCAAGGATTTCCTTGTCCGGGAAGAAACGGTGGAACTCACGCACTCCACGCATTCCCTCATCCATGACAAACGGTGTCCCGATCTCGATAATATCAACGTGTTCTGCAACCTTATCTGCAAATCTCAAGGCGTCTACTAACGGCATTTCGTCTAAAGCTAACTGTAATTTCATAATTGGATTCCTTTCCTAAATGATTAACATTGTCTATAAATTTATTTTAAACCTGGCGCTTTGGCATCATAGTCAAGCAGCTCTTTTAACTCCTCATCCAGCTTCATCACAGTAAGAGCCGCACCATTCATATCAAGTGAGGTCACATAGTCACCGATCAGTACTTTATATATGGAAAGCCCCTGCTCTTTCAGGTATGCTTCAATCTCATCGTAGAGCACATACAGTTCCATGATCGGTGTAGCCCCCAGTCCGGACAAAAGCACTGCCACTTCATCACCGTCAGCAGGCTCCAGGTCATCAATGACTGCTTTTGCCATATCATTGGCAATTTCCTTGGCTGGTTTTAGTTTCTGGACATTGATCCCTGGCTCACCGTGATGGCCGATACCGAATTCCATATCCCCCTCTTTGATGTCAAAGTTCGGATGGCCCACTGCCGGGATTGCGCACGGGCTCATGTCCGCTTCCGCCTCCGGTGACCAGACCGACTTTGCCTTCTACCGGAGCATTTTTATATTGGACAACGCGGTCATTTTTTTCATTTTTAACGATCAGATCGTCATGGGCCTTCAGAAAGCCTTTAACCATATCCTCTACAATGTAATCCGGATTATTTACAAATCTCTGCAATGTTCTTCCTCCTTTTTAGATTCCTATTCTAAATTTGTATGTCTTCCCATCATCTCTTCGCTTGTCTGTCCCAGGTCGCTCATGAGATTCATGATAATGCTGTCATAGGTCAGCCAGCTCATCTGCTCAAACAGATTTCCCATTGGCTGATTGGATTCTGCCAGATTCTTTTCTCCTTCTGCTTTCTTCGGGGTAGATCCAGGCACTGTCACGATCACATCTGCCATCTGTCCGATGGTGTGTGTAGGAAACATAGTCACAGTAGCGATTCTTGCTCCAACCTTCTTTGCCTTTTCACCCATGACGATCAGACTCTGCGTTGTTCCTGAGCCAGATCCGAGGACGATCAGGTCTCCTTCTTTGATCGGCGGACAGGAGATCTCTCCTACAAAGTGCACGTCAAATCCCATATGTAATAAACGGTTGGTAAATCCTCTTGCTGCCAGTCCAGAACGACCTGCTCCTGCCAGGAAGATCTTGTTTGCTCTCCTGATCTCATCTGCCAGACCCTGGATTTCTTCTTCTTTGACCATCCCTGAAAACTTTGACAGTTCATCCGTGATTATCTTTAAATTGACTGCTTCCATGATATTCTCCTTTTCCTTAACATGTGGCGATATGTTTTTTAATTGTGGCCTTTTGTTGCTTTATGCTTTCATTATAGATTCGCATTCCAACAATGTCAACATAATATTTTGCTTTTTTTGCAATTTTGCAGTTTTTTGTGTTGTATAAATTTGACTTCGCAATCAAAATGATGTAAACTATTTCTAAAATAGTTCAATAAGAAAACTTATCATAGTTTGATCTACGAAGGAGACACAGCATGGGAAAATTAATCGCGGCAGAACGCCAAAAAGAAATCATAAGGCTGCTAAACAGCAATGGGAGCGTAAAGATCAGCCAGCTTGCGAAACAGTTCCAGGTATCCAGAGAAACGATCCGGCGGGATTTACTACATCTAAATGAAATAGGAGCGGTAAAGAAAAGCCACGGCGGGGCCACTTCTGTCTATGATCTGAAACCTCTGCCGTGGGAGTCCAGGGTCAGGGAGAAGGTACCGCTGAAAGAAAAGCTGTGCGAACGGGCTATGGAGTTCATCGAGGACGGCAATGTGATATTCCTGGACTCCGGAAGCACCATCTTCTGCCTGGCAGGAATGCTGAGCAAGAAATCCGGCTACACCATTGTGACCACTTCACTGGAGGCTGCTTATGCCTTGGTTCACAGCAACAATAAGGTGATTCTTACCGGCGGCATGCTGAATCCAAACAGCATGGCAGCCGAGGGCTTCCAGGCTACCAGCCTGATCAACTCCCTGAAGGTTGACATTGCATTCTTAGGGACCAACGGTTTTGAACAGCACAAAGGACCTGCTGTATCGGACTTTCAGGATGCCCAGACAAAGCAGGCCATTATACCGAACGCCAGAACCAATGTGGTGATCGCAGACAGCTCCAAGGCCCAGGCATCTTCCCTGATCCAGTACACAAGCTGGCATGATATCGACCATTTGATCATCGATGGGGATATCCCCGGGGACGTGCTGCGCAACATACAGGAAATGACCGATGTGGTCCTGGTGTGAGCATTTTATCACTGCTTCCATCATACATAGACAGAATCGGTATTGATATCATAAAACTGATAGCAGCACTGGGAACTTTTATTGAGCGGACCTCTCGCTTTGCAAATTTTAAGATGCAGCAATTTAGGAATAAAAAACACTAAAAAATCTCCGCAGAGGGCAAACGATCCTTCTGCAGAGATTTTAGATTACTATGAATTTTTAATATTTCATCTGGAGCATGACGATACCTCCCAGATTCATGAGAACCCCAAAAACAATGGCTGCATTCAGGAGCCAGTTAAAACGGACCTTCTCAATCCTTTTATAGATGACCGCCGATCCAAGTATGAATGCCATATATAAAAACAGATACGTCCTGGTGCTGGACGCAAACATGGTCGGGGTAAAGGCCAGGGCCATTCTGGTAGCTCCTCCGATCAAAAACCCTGAGATCACAAGCATCCGGTCCCTGCTGTCCTTGAGCCCTTCTATACAGACAAAGATCACACATATGATAAAAATCAGAAAAGCAACGCCCATAAGGATCTGGAACCCCCACTGTACTGCATTTTCTGGGAGAACCCGCGGTTCCGTGTATTCCACTGACCGATTCTTGACGATATCAACAAGAAAATACAGGCTGTAGATGATATCAAGCCCCATAGGGACCAGTGCTGCGGCAAGCTTCCATCCCCGGAACTTCCTGTCAACGGCAAGAAGAATGAGCAGAAGACAAAAGATAAACAGGATGAAATTTGGCACCACGGTGAAATGCTGGTAGATTGACACAAATCCAAGTCTCAGCTTGTCAAGGAATGTCAGACGGATAAATTCCGGCATTTTGTCGTGGATCTCTTTTGCCACTCGGACAGAATTTCCTGGATTGCTCAAAATAAATACCAGGTTTCCAATGACAGCTATAAGTCCTGCCGCAAGAAAGACCACAGTTTTTTTGTGGTCTCTGAAACAGAAGATCAGCAGACAGAGACTGCCTGCGAGCACAATAGCCATCTGTTCCAGGTTCGCCGCATAAAGCATGCCAGCCATATAAAGAACATACTCAGCCACAGACAGCTTCTTTTGTTCCAGGAATTTTTTAAACAACACAAAACATCCGATACCTGCAGCCAAAGGCCAGAGGTAATTGGCTGTGGTAACTCTCCATCCGGCAGAACCCATATGCATAAATGGATATACACAGAGCAGCGCTGCGGTGAAAACTGCACACTTCCCCTTGTTGTCCAGCAGATAATTGAGTCCTGCACCCAGCAGGATACAGATCAGGATATCTGCAGCCTTCCAGAGCAGAACCGGCATTTTAAGCGCCGCCGCCATGGAGATTTCAACCAGGAATCTGGAAGACAGGCTGTGATACCTGTGGACCAGCCACGGCAGGACAGCCTTGTGTTCCAGCTGTGCTCCAAAGATTAAGTCATCCCCAAAATCACTTTGAAGAATCAGATGGATCAGCACAGCTATACCTATGAAGATCCACAGATACCATTTCGCTTTTTCTCTCTCTCTTCTCATCTTAAATAGCTTCCAATAACGTCTTTCACAGTGGTGATCTTATCGCACTTCCACGCATCAGCTCCGCAGAAAATCAGTCCGTCATCCACATTTCCTTTAACAGCCTCGATCAGCCGTTCCGTGATACAGTAAACGGTCTCAGCCGGACTGCAGGCAGACATACAGTTAAAGCAGTGCTTCGGCTTGATCCTGCCTTCTCTCTGGACGATTTCCATAAATTTATTTTTGATGGCTCGCCCAGGCATTCCCACCGGACTCTTTACGATTGTGATATCTTCTTTTTTGCAGTTAATATAAGCCTCTTTATACTTGATATCCGCGTCACACTCCTCAGTAGTGACAAATGGAGTGGCAATCTGCACTCCGGAAGCTCCCATGGAAAGACAGTGTTCCAGGTCTTCTTTGGAGGAAACTCCTCCCGCCACGATAACCGGGATGTCTTTTTCATATTTTTCTTCATATGTTTTTACCATGTCGATGATCTCCCGAATCGTGTCGTCATAATTTTCATAAGTCTCATCGCTGACAAGCTCTTCATATTTAAATCCCAGATGGCCCCCGGCCTTTGGACCTTCGATCAGCAGGGCATCCGGTGCCGTCTGATGCTTTTTATCCCACATCTTGAGAATCACCCGCGCCGACTTTTTCGGGGATACGATCGGGACAAGCTTTGTTTTGCTCCCCTTTGCCAGAGCCGGAAGCTCCGTAGGAAGTCCGGCGCCTGAAATAATCAGGTCAATGCCGTTTGCAATTGCTTCTTTTACATAGTTGGCATACAGCCTTGTGGCTACCATGATATTTATGCCAATGACACCGTCGGGTGCGATCTCTCTTGCCTTCCTGATATGTTTTTTCATGGCACGCATATTGGCGCCCTCAGGGTCCTGCTCAAAGTCCGGCTCGTTGTATCCAATCTGAGCCGCCGACAGCACACCGATGCCGCCCTCTCTTGCAACAGCTCCCGCAAGAGAACTCAAACTGACACCTACGCCCATCCCCCCCCCTGTATAATAGGGATTTTCGCAACCAAATCCCCGATCTTCAATGGTTTCACTTCCATTACCTCCGTGGTCTTTCTTTCAGTTACATTTTTCTAAAGCGCTGGTATCTCTCTTCTACAATCTCTTCCGGCGTTTTCTTCTTATATCGTTTCAGGAAATCAACGATCATCTCTCTGATCTCCTCTGACAATTCGATAATATTATCAATACTTGCAGGTTCGGGTTCTCTGATGACCCTCTCGATCACTCCGAGTTCCTTTAAATCTGCCGCTGTGATCTTCATTACTTTTGCAGCCTCGGATGCCCTGCTTCCGTCTTTCCACAGGATACTTGCAAACCCTTCCGGGGATAGGACTGAGTAAGTGGAATTTTCCATGCTCCACACCTCATTGCCGACAGCCATGGCGATAGCTCCGCCGCTGCCGCCTTCTCCGATCATAATCGAAAGTATCGGAACTTTCAGGGAAGACATCTCATAAAGATTTCTCGCGATCGCCTCACCGATGCCGCCCTCCTCAGCTTCGATGCCGCAGAAGGCTCCCGGCGTATCCACAAAACAGATGACCGGACGATGGAATTTCTCTGCCTGACGCATGAGACGCATCGTCTTCCTGTAACCTTCCGGGGAAGGCATTCCGAAGTTCCTTTTTATATTTTCCTTTGTAGAACGGCCTTTCTGCTGTCCAACCACTGTGACCGGAATGCCGTCTATGGATGCCAGCCCCCCGACGATCGCTCCGTCATCGCCGAACAGGCGGTCCCCGTGCAGGGACATATAACGGTCAAAGATCGTTGTAATGTAGTCCAGGCTGGTCGGCCGCTCCGCTGACCTTGAGATCTCGACTCTCTCCCATGGTGTTAAATTATTATGACTCATAACAACAACTCCTTATAATGGTGGCAAGCACTTTCCGCAGGTTCTTCCGCTCAACGATCTTATCTACAAATCCGTGCTCCAGCAGGAATTCGGATCTCTGGAAACCATCCGGAAGCTTCTGCCCAATGGTCTGCTCGATGACGCGGGGTCCTGCAAATCCGACCAGCGCTCCCGGTTCAGCCAGTATCACATCTCCGAGCATTGCAAAACTTGCAGTCACTCCTCCGGTCGTCGGATCTGTCAGTACACTGATGTACAAAAGCCCTGCCTGGTCGTGTCTTCTCAAAGCCGCCGACGTCTTCTCCATCTGCATCAGGGAAATGATGCCTTCCTGCATCCTGGCCCCTCCCGAACATGTAAAAATAATGATTGGTATTCTCTGCTCGGTGGCTCTCTCGATAGCCCTCGTGATCTTTTCACCGACGACCTGGCCCATGCTGCCCATCATGAAATCAGCACTCATGACTGCAATGGCCACTTCACTGTCGCCGATCTTTCCTTTTCCCGTGATCACCGCTTCTTCCAGATTCGTCACAGATTTCTGGTGCTCCAGCTTTTTCAAATAGCCCGGAAACTCCAGCGGATCGGACGTGACAAGTCCGGTGTCCCACTCCTCAAAGGTATTGCGGTCCAGAACCATGGCAATCCTTGTTCTCGGTCGTATTCTGAAATAATTTCCGCAGTGGGGGCAGATATAATAATTTTCAATGATATCTTCATTATAGACCGGCTTTCCGCAGTCACTGCATTTTTGGAACAGTCCTTCCGGCGCCTGATATTCAAGCAGGGTATCTTTGGCCTTTTTCACCCGTTCCGCCTGCTTTTTCTCCTGAGGTGTCAATGTTCTTTTCTTAAACATTTCTTTTAACATGATGCTTCACCCTGGCTTTCTGTCTCTTCTTCCCGTTCCTTCTGGAACCTTTCAATAAATGCGGTATCCACATTTCCGTCAATAAAATCCTGATGATTGATGATGTCATACTGGTAATCGATGTTCGTCTTGATGCCTTCCAGTACCAGCTCTCCCAGAGCATTTCTGAGCTTCCTCAAAGCCAGTTCACGGTTTTTGTCATAGACGATCAGTTTTGCAACCATCGAATCATAGAACGGAGGGATCTGATATCCGGTAAACAGGGCAGAGTCAATGCGCACACCCTTGCCTCCCGGAAAATGTACATTTGTAACAGTTCCCGGACTCGGCCTGAAATCATGTTCCGTATCCTCTGCATTTACCCTTACCTCGATGGCGTGTCCGGAGATATGGATATCCTTCTGCTGGTAAGTCAGATGTCTTCCCGCCGCAATACGAATCTGTTCCCGGATTAAGTCGATGCCGGTGACCCATTCCGTGACCGGATGTTCCACCTGAATTCTGGTGTTCATCTCAATGAAATAGAAATTCCCGTCCTGGTCCTTCAGGAATTCAATGGTGCCTGCGCTGTAATATCCGACCACTTTTGCCGCTTTGACTGCAATGGCTCCCATCTTCTCTCTGAGCTCTTTGTTAATGGCCGGTGACGGTGACTCCTCGATCAGCTTCTGATGACGTCTCTGGATGGAACAGTCCCTCTCACCCAGATGAACCGCATTTCCGTATTTATCAGCCAGAATCTGAAATTCGATATGTCTCGGATCACGGATATATTTTTCAATATACATGGTGCCGTCGCCGAAAGCATTTTCTGCTTCCCGCTTTGCCGTTTCAAATATATGTTCAAACTCTGCGGAGTCTTCGCAGATCCTCATGCCCTTGCCTCCGCCGCCTGCGGATGCCTTGATCATGACGGGATATCCCATCTCGTCGGCAATCTTCCTGCCCTCCAAGGCTTCGTAAACCGCATCTTTGGTCCCCGGCACAACCGGAACACCAGCCTCCATCATAGTCTTTCTGGCAGAAGATTTATCCCCCATTTTGTCAATGATTTCTGCGGAAGGCCCGATAAAGGATATGTTGCACTTTTCACACATGCGGACAAACTTACTGTTCTCCGATAAAAATCCGAATCCCGGATGAATGGCATCCGCCCCTACTGCCATAGCAGCTCCGATGATCCTCTCCATATCCAGATAGCTGTCCTTTGCAGGCGCGGGCCCGATACAGACGGTCTCATCCGCCAGCTGTGCGTGCAGAGCTTCTTTATCTGCCTCGGAGCAAACTGCTACAGAAAGGATGTCCATCTCACGGCAGGCCCGGATGATGCGCACCGCGATCTCTCCTCTGTTTGCAATTAAAATTTTCTTAAACATACAACGCTTCCTCCTAGCCGATCATGAATGTGATTTCGCCGGACGCGACGACCTTTCCGTCCACCGTTGCGGTTCCCTTGCCGACGCCTACCGGTCCTTTCACCCTGATCATCTCTACTTCCAGATTCAGCACGTCTCCAGGTACGACTTTGCCGCGGAATTTTGCCTTATTGACTCCGCCTAAAAATCCGATCTTTCCTTTGTTCTCTTCCGCAGAAAGGCAGCACACGGCTCCCACCTGAGCCAGCGCCTCGATGATCAGCACACCCGGCATCACCGGTTCCTGCGGAAAATGTCCCGCAAAGAACGGTTCGTTGTATGTCACGCATTTTTTGCCCACTGCCCTTTTTCCGACTTCCATTTCCTCAATCCGGTCAACCAGAAGAAACGGGCTCCTGTGCGGGATAATATTCATAATTTCTTTAATATTCAGCATATGTTTCCCCTTTCCTACCGGATAATGACCAGAGTTTCCCCGTATTCCACAATATCCCCGTTATTAACCGGGATGCTCACTACGGTTCCTTCAAATTCACTCTCTACTTCGTTCATCAGCTTCATAGCTTCAACAATTCCAATGATCTGTCCCTTTGTCACCGTATCGCCTACCTGCACGAACGGTTCTGCTCCTTCCGACGGAGCAGCGTAAAAGGTACCCACCAAAGGAGCAGTCACGGCATTGCCTTCCGCCTCTTCGTCTTCCGGCAGAGCTTCCAGCGTGCTTTGCGGTGCAGGCGCAGCCGCGGGCACAGGCGGCGCTGCGAATTCCGGTGATGCGAAGACTCTTTCCTTCTTCTTTGACAGCTTCACTGAGAAATCATCATCTTTATATTCAAACTTATCGACATCTGACTCTGATAATGCCTGGATCAGTTCTTTCATTTCCTCTAATTTCATAGCCTATCCTCCCTATTCCGCAAACTTTTTGATCAGAAGCGTTGCATTATGCCCTCCGAACCCAAGTGAATTGCTCAGAGCATAATTGACTGTGCGGTCTGTGACCGGCTCTAATGTATAATCCAGGTCACATTCTTCATCCGGCACCTTAAGTCCCACAGTGGGATGAATGTAATCTTCCAAAACAGTCTTTACACAGGTGATAAACTCAATGGCTCCGGCGGCCCCGAGTCCGTGACCGATCATAGATTTTGTAGAGCTGATCTTCAAGTCCCTGGCGTGATCGCCGAATGTAGTTTTGATTGCCTTTGTCTCAAACTTGTCGTTGGCCGGTGTGCTTGTTCCGTGGGCGTTGATATAATCCACCTCATCGGGACGGATCTCCGCCTCGTCAATGGCAAACTGCATCGCACGCGCTGCTCCCTCTCCATCTTCTGCCGGTGAAGTGATATGGAAAGCATCGCTGGTCGCCCCATATCCCACAACTTCCGCAAGGATATTGGCCCCCCTGGCTTTGGCGTGCTCCAATGTCTCCAGCACTACCACGCCTGCTCCCTCTCCAATAATAAATCCGTCTCTCTCTTTATCGAATGGAATCGATGCACGTTTTGGATCTTCTGAACTGCTCAATGCTGTCAGAGAGGCAAATCCTGCCACAGCTACCGGCGTGATGCAGGCTTCCGTTCCTCCTGCCACCATCACATCTGCCTCACCGCACTGGATAGAGCGGAATGCTTCTCCAATAGACTGTGTGCCTGTAGCACACGCAGTGACTACATTGATGCTCTTACCCCTTAATCCAAACGCAAGTGACACATTTCCCGCAGCCATATTGGAGATCATCATCGGAACTACCAGAGGCTTGACCCTGTTGGGACCCTTTGTACGGATGACTTCGGTGTTTTTTTCTACAATCTGCAGACTTCCTGTGCCGGACCCGACGGATACACCAATCCTCGCTGTATCTTCTTTTTCCAGGTCCAGTCCGGAATCCTCAATCGCCTCTTTGGCCGCAGCTACGGCGTACTGGGAGAACAGTTCCATCCTCCTTGCAGAACGCGGGTCTATATAATCTTTCGCTTTAAAATCCTTTACTTCTGCTGCCAGATGGGTTTTATATTCACTGGCATCAAAATGACTGATTGGAGCAAATCCAGTCTTTTGTTGTTTAATTCCGTCCCAGAACTCTTCCACGCTGTTTCCGATCGGAGTAATCGCGCCCATTCCGGTAACTACGACTCTCTTTAAATTCTTCATACTGCTCTCCTTTACATTCCCATTCCGCCGTCTACACTGATCGTCTGCCCAGTAATATAGGACGCCTTGTCAGATGCTAAAAATGCTACTGTTTCTGCGATATCCTTTGTAGTCCCTACTTTTTTTAACGGGATCGTATCGATAATTCCCTTTTTCACGTCCTCCGGAAGCACTTCCGTCATCTCCGTATCTATGTACCCCGGTGCCACCGCATTGACCGTGATTCCCCTGGAACCAAGCTCTCTTGCCAGTGATTTGGTCATACCGATGACTCCTGCCTTGGAGGCACAGTAATTCATCTGCCCGGCATTTCCGATCACTCCAGAAACGGAAGACATGTTGATGATATGGCCGGACTTCTGTTTCAGCATAATCCTTGCCACATGCTTCATGCAGTTAAATGTTCCCTTCAGATTGACATTGATCACCTGATCGAACTCTTCCTCGCTCATCTTCATAGCCAGGTTATCTTTTGTGATTCCTGCATTGTTGACCAAAATGTCGATGGAACCGAATTCCTTTTTCACGGAAGCCATCATTTCCTTGGCTGTATTAAAATCGGAGACATCTCCCTGATATACTTTGGCTTCTCCACCGTTTTCTTTGATCGAAGCGACCACTTCTTCGGCTTTTTCTTTGGACCCGCAATAATTGACGATGACTTTCGCCCCATAGCCTGCAAGGGTCAGTGCCACTTCACGGCCGATCCCACGGCTTGCGCCTGTGACAACAGCTACTTTTCCTTCTAACATGATAAGACCTCCTCAAGCTTTTTCAAATCTTCTTTTTTCTCTATATTGATCACTTTCATCTTCCGGTCGATCTTTCTCATAAATCCGGACAGAGTTCTTCCCGGACCGATCTCGATAAAAGTATCTGCTCCCGCTTCTATCATTTTATGTATAGATTGTTCCCAACGGACAGAAGAATAAACCTGTTTTCCCAGCAGGTCTTTCACCTGATCTTTGGAAGTGACAAATTCTGCAGTCGTATTTGACACATATGGAATCTCCGGATCATGAACTTCCACGTCTTTTAAGACCTCAAGCAGTTTTTCTCCGGCAGTCTTTAACATAGGAGAATGAAACGGCCCGCTCACTTTCAGCGGAAGGACTCTTTTGGCCCCCGCCTCTTTCAGTACATCTGCCGCTGCCTCGACGGCTTTGGCCTCACCTGATATCACAATCTGTCCGGGACAGTTGTAATTGGCGATGGAGACAACTCCGCTCACTCCGGGAAGCACGGCCTCGATCTCTTCTTTCTTCATGCCAAGAACAGCCGCCATGGCTCCCTCTCCGGCAGGCACTGTGTCCTGCATGAGAATTCCTCTCTGGCGGACTACTTTGACTGCATCCTCAAAGCTCATGACATTGCCTGCAACAAGGGCACAATATTCCCCGAGACTTAAACCAGCTGTCATATCCGCTTTTATGCCCATGGCTTCGATCTCTCTTAAGACGGCCACACTGGCTGTCACCATGGCCGCCTGTGTATACTCCGTAATGTTGATGTCTTCATTTTCCTCGAAGCACAATGCCTTCACATCAATATCCAACACTTCATTTGCTTTTTCAAATACTTCTCTGCTGTGTTCAAAAGAGTCATAGAACTCTTGTCCCATACCGACATACTGTGCTCCCTGTCCCGGAAACATAAAAACAATTTTACCCATCGTTATCACCTCGTCAATTACTTTGAGTTTCAAAATATCTGTTTCTAAAAAATTGACTTATAACCTCAAATCATCAGTTATAAGTCAATATTTTGTCAATCTTAATCTTCTACGCCTTTATTCTTTAAGTAGTTGATTACATCTTCGACAGTATTAAGCTCTGTCAGATCGTCAGACGGAATCTCTACATCGTACTCTTCTTCTAATGCCATAACTAATTCAAATAAGTCCAGGGAGTCAGCTCCTAAGTCATCTTTGAAAGATGTCTCTAACGCAATTTCGCTTTCATCAACGCTTAACTGTTCTGCAATGATTTCCTTCATTTTCTCTAACATAATTAATCTCCTTCATACCTCATAATAGTTTGATTATCAAAGTATACCTACTTATACCCGAACTTGTCAAGTAAATTCACTCCTATATTATACTAACTCACATACAAATATGCAAGGAAGTTATTAGGAAATAACGGTAAAAAAATCTGTATCTCTATTCTTCTGCCGAATGCCGACCCAGCAGAATATCCTCCGCTTTCTTGTTCCAGAATCCCCCGGCCTCATCACATGCATCTGCCAGCCGTTTAAATAAAGGGTCTTCTTTTCCCAGCTTCCGAAAATCCTCAATCGCCGTCAGCGGCATAGAGATGTGCGTGTACACGATCTTTTTCTCTCCCGGCATTTTCTTTAAATACAGTGTAGTATCCACAACCGCATTAAGACCGCCGATATGGGTAATATTCATAGCCGGATCAACCTTTTTGTCACGGAGCAGTTCAAGGGCTTCCTCCATATCGCTTCTCAGGCCCCCGGATGAACCGATAAGCTTTGTCTTGAGATAATGGCTGCCGTAGATGTTCATGCCCGCCCTGTACTTCTTGTCCGCAGTAGCCGCGTAAATATTCATGCAGCCGTCCATGGCCATGATCCTGTTTCCTGTCTCCGCTACATTTTTCGGCGGGGCATAGACGAAAACATCATCATACCCCTTTTCATTGGTCAGCGCCAGCAGCGCGGAAGCAGGGTCTACCATCATGGACGGATTTATATAGTAAAGCTCCACTCCGGTCCTCTGGGCCTCCTGCACCGGTATCAGCCTTCTGGCCTTGGCAATCCGTTCTTCGTTTATATCCGTCACCACAAGCCTCTTCGGTTTCCTCTCCATAGCCAGGACATAGCGGATGGCCATCAGCCCCATGGGTCCGCATCCCCCGAGGATCACTGTATTGCCGCCTTCTTTAATGCCGGAGATATGGTCATGGGAACCAGGTTTGCTGTGATAATTGGAGTGAAAGCTTCCTACGATACTGTACAGTGCCTGTGCCACCGTTGCCTCATAGTAGCTTTCCCCCTCAAAAGTAAGCAGACATCCCTTTTCAATCACTTCTCCCGGGACAATGCAGTAGGTGGCAGCTCCTCCAAAATACTCATAGGAATAACCAGGAGACTCGATTTGTCCCGGTATCTCAGGAACAACTACATACTTGTCCCCCGGACGGTACTGATCCTTCCACTTCTCACCCACCTGTTCAATGACACCGGCGAATTCATGTCCGATCAATATCGGATATCTTCGTATGTTCTTCGGAACCCTCAGATGCCTCTGTGCAAGCGTGATCTCTTTTAAAGTAGACATAGCAATTCCATTGCAGAGGATCTTGAGCAGGATCTCGTCCTCTTTGATCCCGGGAAGTTCAAATTCTTCCATCCTGATGTCCTTTACCCCATAAAGTCTGACGCCTTTTACCTTCATAGTCACCGCCCCTTTTCACACAATGCAGGTCAAATGGAAATTATTTTCTAAGATTATAACAGAAATGGAAATAAAAAAAAAGACTTGTAACTGAGGATAAGAAGGAGAACACAAAAGAATCAAACTTTCATCACATTTTGTTTAGCTTTCTCTTTTATTCTGTTAAGAGACAACATAAAAGGAGGCAGTAAATTGATTGAAGTAAAACACCTTACAAAGAGCTATGACAGCCATCCAGCTTTGGATGACCTGTCATTTACGATCGAGAAAGGCCGGGTCTATGGTTTCCTCGGACCTAACGGTGCCGGAAAGTCTACCACGATGAACATCATGACCGGATATATCGGTGCAGACAGCGGAGAAGTTCTGATAAACGGGTTCGATATTTTAAAAGAGCCGGAGAAAGCGAAAAGATCCGTGGGATATCTGCCGGAAATTCCGCCCCTCTATCCGGATATGACCGTCCGGGAATATTTAAGTTTCGTATCTGAATTAAAAGAGATTCCCAGAAAAGACAGTGCAGCACAGGTGGATAAAATCCTAAGTCTCGTCAGGCTTACCGATGTTTCCAGCCGCCTGATCCGCAATCTTTCCAAAGGATACCGCCAGAGGACCGGTCTCGCGGCCGCAGTCCTTGGTTTCCCCGATATCATTATTCTGGATGAGCCGACCGTTGGCCTGGACCCAAAACAGATCATCGAAATCCGGCAGCTCATCCGCACGCTCTCCAAAGACCATACTATCATCCTCAGCTCTCATATCCTGGCGGAGGTCCAGGAGATCTGCGATTATGTTCTTATTATTTCAAAAGGGCGCCTGGCAGCCGAGGGTACACCAAAACAGCTGGAAGAAATGTCCCGCGGAAAGGATACTGTGGAGCTTACCATCATGTCGGACCCGGCACGGATACAGTCTGTCCTGGATTCTCTCTCTGGCATACGCGCGATCTACTGGAAAGGAGACACGGGAGATTCCTGCGACATCTCTGTGGAATTCTCCGGCGACAGCCAGAAGATCTGCCGGGAGATTTCCCTCGCTTTTGCAAGAGAAGAAATCCCGGTCACCAGGATTTATATTTCCAGGACGACTCTTGAGGACATTTTCCTGGAATTGACCGATACAGACATTCAGGAACAGGAAGGAGACGAAGAAAATGAAAGCAATTTATAAGCGGGAACTCCGCTCCTATTTTACCTCTATGATTGGCTGTGCCTTTGCGGCATTCCTCACTGTCATCGGGGGTGTATATTTTATGGTATATAACCTGATGAGCGGATATCCCTATTTTTCTTATTCTCTGTCCGGTGTAATCTTTGCCGTTCTGATCACGGTCCCGGTTCTGTCCATGAAATGCTTCGCGGAGGAGAGAAAAAACAAGACAGACCAGCTGCTTCTGACCTCGCCTGTGTCTCTGACAAAGATCATTTTAGGCAAATACTTTGCGATGATCACGGTATTCGCCATGCCCTGCCTGATCTACTGCCTGTTTCCTCTGATTATCAAGTTTCACGGAAATGCCCATCTTCTGGTGGACTATTCTTCAATCCTGGCATTTTATCTGCTGGGCTGTGTTTTTATCGGCATCGGAATGTTACTGTCTTCCCTGACAGAGAGTCCGGTCATTGCGGCGATCAGCACCTTCGGGGTTTTATTCTTTTTGTATATGCTTGATAATCTCTTAAGCTATATTCCGACCAGCGCACCCAGCGGTGTCATCATCACCATCCTGATCCTGTCACTGGCCGCAGGCCTGATCTTTCATATAACAAAAAATCAGATTATCGCCGGAACCGTAGAAATTGCCGGAGCAGTCATAAGTATTGCAGTATATTTCATTAAATCGTCTGTATTTGAAAATTTCATTCATGATATTCTGGAACATTTCGTCCTGACCGGCGTTTTCTATAATTTTGCCCAGAACTATATTTTTGATATCGGAGGGCTTTTATATTATCTCTCCGTCATCATTCTTTTTATTTTCTTGACGATACAGACATTTCAGAAAAGACGATGGAGTTAGGAGGACTGTAAGTGGATAAAATAAAACAACTATTTCAGACAAAGGATTCCAGGAGAGGCTCATACAGCATAGCTGTTACTGCCGTTGTCATAGGAATCGTAATCCTGTTTAATCTTCTTGTGGCCCAGCTGCCTCAAAAGATCCGGCAGATTGATATCAGTGACACCAATATATATGAGATCTCGTCAAAAAGCCAAAAGCTGCTTAAAAGTTTGAAGAATGACGTCAACCTTTATGTAATCGCGGAAAAAGGAAGCACTGATGACCGCATCAAGACCTTTATCACCAAGTATGCCTCTCTCTCCGGCCGCCTCAGAGTAGAATGGATCGACCCCGTACTGCATCCTTCTGCACTGACAAAGTATGACACGGAAAAAAACAGTATCGTCGTATCCTGTAAAGCAACAGACCGGCAGACTTCGATCTCCTTCGACGATATTTTAGTAACTGAATCTTCCTATTATAATACATCTTCTTCCGCCACAAAGTTTGACGGAGACGGGCAGCTGACCAGTGCAGTAGATTATGTGACAAATACAAAAGAATACAAGGCTTATTACACGGCCGGACACGGTGAAACCGCCCTGTCATCTTCTGTCACAGGCCTGATGGAAAAATCCAGAATCTCTGTGTCAGAGCTGAATCTCCTGACTGCCTCATCCATACCGGATGACTGTGACCTTCTTATACTCAACGGCCCCACCAGTGATCTCACAAAAGATGAAGCCAAAGTTCTGACCGCTTATCTGAAAAAAGGAGGAAACGTCATGTCCCTCCTGGCCTATACAAACAAGAGCATGACACGGCTCTATGGCATTTTTGAGGACTACGGCATGAAAGTCGCCAATGGATATATTGCGGATGCAGAGCGCTGCTATCAGGGTAATTATTATTACCTCATACCAAACTTATCTGTGAGCGGCGATATGGCTTCCGGTATTTCCTCAAATTCTGTGCTGGTGGTCAACTCGAAAGGCATGACGCAGACAGATCCTGTCCGGGACACAATCAACGTGGAATCTTTTATGACCACTTCCGAGAACGGCTGTGCCGTGACAGAGAAAAAACAGACGCAGGGAACCTATATATTGGGAGCAGCGGCCACAGAATCGGTCACTGTAAAAGACAGCGGAGGAAAGAAAAAAAAGAAAGACAGCCGTCTGACCGTTTACGGAAGCAATATGCTCATCGACGCACAGGTAACAGAGTCTTTCTCAACCTTAGAGAACCTTACTCTGTTCATGAATTCTGTCACCGCAAATCTGGACAGTGCAGATAATATCTCCATCTCACCGAAGAGCCTTCAGGTAACTTATAACACCATTGCACATCCGGGTATCTTCAGTATCCTGATCATCTTCGTGATTCCTTCTGTGGTCATTGCCGGCGGCTTTATCATATGGTTCCGCAGAAGAAGAAGGTAAGGAGGTTTCTATGAGACAGAAAAAAACACTGATCATTCTGACCCTGGTATTTGCGGGCCTTCTGGCCCTGTACGCCGGAATCCGCATGTATCAGAAAAAACAGTCTGAACAAAAACGTTCTTCCGATAAACTGATCATTAAAAATATGTCGGACCTCACCTCTATTTCTTATAACAACGGACAGAACCTGTCTTTTGTGAAAAGAAACGGTACATGGTTTTATGAAAAGGACAGCGAATTTCCTCTGGAACAGAGTTATCTCACCTCCATGGCATCTCAGTTTCAAAAGATAGAGGCCGTCCGGAAATTAAAAAACGGTGACAGTCTTGAAGACTATGGGCTGGAACACCCCGCCTATACGATCAGGGTGAAAGATAAAAAGGGAACACAGACGACTTATTATATCGGCAGTGCCTCCGGAGACAACTATTATCTGACGCTGGATGACAAATCAACTGTTTATACCGTATCCGCAGATCTTCTCTCTGGTTTATCTTACTCTCTGAATGATATGATGCAGACGGATACCTTTCCCACACTGAGCAGCGGGAATCTAAAAAAAGTTGTTGTAACCAGCGGCAGCAGGGTAAAAACCTACACATCTAAATCCAAAAATGATATGGACAGCATTGCCGGAGGACTTGGAGTTTTCACATTCGGTGACTGTCAGAACTACTCTGCAGAAAATAAAGACCTTGCAAAATACGGCCTGAACAGTAAATCCCGTATCACAGTAGATATTACTTACAAGGATACGGAAACAAAGAAAACAAAATCTCTCACCCTTTATATCGGTTCCAAAGACAAGAGTGGAGAAAATTACTATGTGAAGCTGAAAGATTCCAAAATGGTCTATTTAAGCGATACAGATATTGTAAAAAATATCCTGAATCCTTAGATTTACACTTTACTGAGAAGCAAGAAGAAAAGAGACTGCGGCCGCAGTCTCTTTTCTCTATGTTTTCTATCCGAAATATCTTTTTAATAATCCTTCAAAAGCTTTTCCGTGGCGGGCTTCATCCCTTGCCATCTCATGTACAGTATCATGGATTGCGTCTAAGTTTGCTGCCTTCGCTCTCTTTGCAAGATCAAACTTACCTGCTGTTGCTCCATTCTCTGCATCAACTCTCATCTCAAGGTTTTTCTTTGTGCTGTCAGTCAATACTTCTCCGAGCAGTTCAGCAAATTTTGCTGCATGTTCTGCTTCTTCCAGTGCAGCTTTTTCCCAGTATAATCCGATCTCCGGATATCCTTCTCTGTGTGCCACACGGCTCATCGCAAGGTACATACCTACTTCAGAACATTCTCCTTCAAAGTTTGCTCTTAAGTCCGCCATGATGTCTTCGCTGGCTCCCTGTGCCACTCCGACTACATGCTCAGCAGCCCATTCTCTTTCGCCTGTCTGCTCTTTAAACTTTTCTGCCGGAACTCCGCATGTCGGACATTTTTCTGGTGGAGTATCTCCCTCGTGAACGTAACCGCATACTGTACAAACCCATTTCTTCATACTTATACATCTCCTTTTGATTTATTTGTTTTACTGTTCTTGCTATGTTCAAGAAACCCAGTTAAGATATCAGTAACTATTACTGTTTTCTTACTGATCTAATGATAACACCGCTATTTTGTATTGTCAATATCTTTTTTTAAACATTTTTCACATACCCCACGGAAGTAAGTGACATTCTCGTCTACACGACCTTTAAATTGGGCGCTTGCAATCGCATTCACATAGTCGATCGGGTCCATCTCAAGATCGATAACTTCCCCGCACTCTTTGCATATAAAATGATAGTGCGGACCAACATTAGCATCATATCTGTCTGCCCCGCCGTCATAGCTCAGTTTTAAGATATCACCGCGGCTTGACAGCAGTGCCAGATTGCGGTAAACCGTACCTAAGCTGATGTTTGGAAACTCTTCTTTTATATTTACATAAATGGTATCCGCAGTCGGATGATCTTTTCTCGTCATCAAAAAGTTAATGATCGCATCCCTCTGCTTGCTCCTTTTCGTCGCAGGCTGCATAGGCGTCTCCTCTCATAATAATAATTGTTACTGTTTTTAGTATAAATCACCTTACATGTGTTGTCAAGGACCTTACTTGAGAAATATGCGAAAAAAAGCACTATGACGAAAATTCATTCCGTCATAGTGCTCTGTATTTATTTCCTGTTTGCCGGCTCCATGCTGACACTTTTCCCTTTGATCTTTGCGTGTCTCATTCCGTACATAACGTCTTTTGCAACCTCTTTCGGCACTTCTACAAATGTATATTGATCATGCACATCAATGGCACCTACCAAATCACCGGAGATACTGGACTCCCCTGCAATCGCCCCAAGGATATCCCCCGGCCTGACACCTTTCTTCTTTCCGATATTGATAAAGAGCCGCACCATACCGGCTTCGGCACCGGTATCTCCAAAATCTTCACCCTGGCGAACTTCCTCTTCGTTTTCAGAAATCTGCTTTTTCAAAAATGCCGCGGCGATTTCCAATGCAGTGAAGTCAGTCTCATTAATAAACTCATCCAACATATCCACATATTTATCCAGATTATTTTCTTCGATCAGCCCTGTGATCTCTTCCAGGCTCTTTTCTGCTCTGGTAGCCTGAACATCGTTTATACTGGGGATCGGTCTTGCCTTAATCTTTGTTTTGCAGTATCGCTGTACGTCTCTCAGCTTATAAATTTCTTTTCCGGCTACAAAAGTAAATGCATTTCCGGTCCTGCCTGCGCGTCCAGTACGCCCAATCCGGTGCACATAAAACTCATCATCCTGAGGGAGATCGTAATTGAATACTGCATCTACGTTATCTACATCGATGCCTCTTGCAGCCACATCTGTTGCCACAAGGATATCCACGCGCCCGCCTCTGAAACTTTTCATGACACGGTCTCTCTGACTCTGCTTCAAATCTCCGTGAATTCCCTCTGCAAAGTATCCCCGGCCTTTCAGCTCTCCCGCAACTTCGTCTACCATACGTTTTGTATTGCAGAATACGATAGAAAGCTTCGGAGAATGCATATCCAGCAGACGGCAGAGCACTTCAACCTTCTGTTTCGGCCTTACCTCATAGTAGTACTGCTCTATATTCGGTACCGTCAGTTCCTTGCGCACTACCTTGATCAGCTTGGAATCCTTCTGATATTTTTTTGTAATGTCCAGGATCGCCTTTGGCATCGTGGCAGAGAATAATAAAGTCTGCCTTTCTTCCGGCACTTCTTTTAAAATGCTTTCAATATCTTCTCTGAATCCCATGTTCAGCATCTCGTCCGCCTCATCCAGGACTACCATTTTCAAATCTTCTAATTTTAAAGTATGACGGCGCATATGGTCCATGATACGGCCCGGTGTTCCTACTATAATATTGGCTCCTGCTTTGAGGGACCGGATCTGATTTGTAATGTTCTGTCCCCCATAGATCGGAAGCACTTTTGCTCCATGCATAAATTTGGCTAATTTACGGATCTCATCTGCCACCTGGATCGCCAGTTCTCTTGTGGGACATAAAATCATTGCCTGAGGCTTTTTCACCTTGGTATCCAACTTTTCCAAAAGCGGTATTCCAAATGCAGCGGTCTTTCCGGTTCCTGTCTGTGCCTGACCAACAATGTCTCTTCCCTCAAGAATCACCGGGATTGCCGCCCCCTGGATCGGAGAGGAAGCCTCAAAGCCCATCTCTTTCACTGCTTTTAATATTTTATCATTAATATTCAACTCATCAAATCTTACTGCGTCCATAAATTCCTCTGTATCTTTCTCTTTCAATCAAAAATAATGCTCCGGGTTGTCAGGCATGCTGACAATCCAGAGCAACAACGTTATCAACTATAACACATTTTCATGTTCCGCGTCAAGAAGACGATGTGCCTGTCTTTCGACAATTAGTGACGGCCGCAGCCGTGCTCCCCGCAGTTTCCGTCATGATGGTGGTCTTCACCGTGATGGCTGCACATGACATTTTCGTCATAGGATAGTTCATTTTTAAGCAGATCCTCAACAGCCTGATCCGCGCTTCCGGAAACTCCTCCGTACAGAGTAATTCCTGCTTCCTTTAAAGCTTCCTGTGCCCCTGCACCGATTCCGCCGCAGATCAGAGTATCTGCCCCGTGTTCCTGTAAAAATCCTGCCAAAGCACCGTGCCCGCTTCCCATGGTGGATACGACTTCACTGTTTAACACTTCTCCGTCGGCTGTTTCATAAATCTTAAACTGCTCTGTATGTCCGAAATGCTGAAAAATATCTCCGTTTTCAAAAGTTACTGCTATCTTCATCTTTCTTTCTCCTTTTCTATTTTACAGCAGTGCCCGCTGCATTTTTCTTTATCTCCAGAACAGAGTGTATAATCCCCGCCCTGAATCTTTAACATTTTTCCATGAATGAGAGCATCAGCCAGCTTAGTTCTGGCAGAATCGTAGATGCCTGTAACCGTGGTCCTGGCAATCCCCATCTGCTCCGCACACTGCACCTGAGTGAGCTTTTCCCAATTAATGAGCCGAATGGTTTCGTATTCATCAATACTCATCTTGACGATTCTGTTTCCGCAGTATTTTTCCTGTTTTCCCAGCGGCTCAAAGCCCTGATTCTCCGGCATGGCACAGACTCTTCTGCATTTTCTGGGTCTCGGCATCCGTTTTCTCCTTTGGTGGTTTTACTGACATATGTCATTTATTATGATACCACATTTCTGACATATGTCAATTAATATCTTAACTTTTTATAAATATAGGAAAAATCCTTGAAATGACTGCACTGTAGTAGTAGTATATAAATACACCGAATATAGTTTTCATTACTACATATAATATATTAATGACTCAAGTTTTTATCGGAGGTATATACACTATGAATTATAGACTGAAAGATCCCGGAAGTGCTGTCACACATTTTATAGGCATGGTTTTATCCATTGCGGCTGGTATTCCTTTGATTGTCAGCAGTATAAAGACCCATGACTATATCCGCATTGCCTCTTTGACTATTTTTGTCCTCAGTATGATCGGCCTGTACGGGGCCAGCACAACGTACCACTCCATCTATTCTTCTGAACATGTCATGAAAGTCTTGAAAAAACTCGATCATGCTATGATCTTTATCCTGATAGCGGGTTCCTATACACCGATCTGCACCATAGTACTGGGCGGCAAAGTGGGCTACGGGCTGCTGACCGCCATTTGGATCATCGCTATTTTAGGAATTGTTTTTAAAATGTTCTGGGTGACTTGTCCTAAATGGGTGTCATCTGTCATGTACATCGCCATGGGCTGGTTCTGCGTCATAGCCATATCTCCGTTATTTAAGAAATTGTCTGCAGTATGCTTCGGACTCCTTTTGGCCGGCGGTATCATTTACACCGTAGGCGGCATCATCTACGCCCTGAAGCTTTCATGGTTTGAAAACCACCGGAAGAATTTCGGACTGCATGAAATTTTTCATCTGTTCGTCATGGGAGGAAGCGCCTGCCATTTGATCATGATGTTTTTTATTTAACGTTTTGTTTGGAGGCAGCATATTGGGGAGATATCAAAAGAAACACAGAAGCATTGTGTTTCTTTTTTTCTGCGCAAACCCAAACTTGCCCACATTGCCCGCGGTCATCATGCTATATTCATTTCTGCAGTTAACAAATCATTTTTTTACAAAGGAGAAAGAAATGAATATTTGGGAAAACACAGGTTTAAAAGAGAGCTATGACTTATGGCAGGTTGGTTTTTTCGCGGAAGATCCGGATGAAGGTGAGATATTGTTTTGCATTTCACAGGCATCACAGGCGAAACATGTTCCTTCTGAAGCAGAAAGCCCGGGGTACTCTGTTACGTGGAATTTTTATTTTAATACTTCCAATACGGTACCGTTTGAAGTTGTACTGGATTCCAGCGGGTTGGTGAATATTGAGGCTTACCGGAAACATACAGAAGCGATCAGTGAAGTGAATCGTAGGGCTGATGATTTAGATTTGGCTTTAAATAATACAACTTCGGCTTTAAAAGCAGATAAAACCAGCTTAGATAATACCAATTCACAACTAGATAAATTTGCAAATAGAAAAATATTGATAAACCGAGGAAGTGTCAGTGTAAACGCTTCTTCTACCGTAGATGCAAGGGTGAATTTTACCGAAGCTTTTTCTTCTACTCCGATAATTGTAATTGGCCTAGAAGGAGCAGTCATGAACAGAAGAGTATCTGCACACACAGTAGACCGTTCCGGATTCACGGTTACAGCTCGCAACGATTCTACAACAAAGTGCGACGGAAATAGTGCTGAAAAACTCACACTTTTATGCCGGGCAGTTTTAATTTCTCTGCCCGGCTCATCTTTTTTATGGCGGCTTCTCTTTTCATCGCCGCCTCTTTTGTATCAAACTCCTCCAGGTACACAAGTTCAACCGGCGTCCGGCCTCTTGTGTACTTGGCGCCTTTGCCCTCGTTGTGGGACTTCAGCCGTTTTTCAATGTCATTGGTCCATCCTGTGTAGAGACTCTTGTCGCTGCACTTTAAAATATATGTATAGTTCTTCATCTATAATTCTCCTTCGTTTATTCGAAGAAAAAGCTGCCGAAGCGGCAGCCTTTCTTCTACAGCAGCCAAAGATGTGAAAAGTAAAATACCCTAAAAAGCAAAGTAAAGTAGAAAGTACATTGACTGTTATTTTTGCTTCTTATATAGTATACGATATTTTTACATCTTTGTTCCACTATTCTAAATAACTGGTTGGATTAATTGTCTTCTTGTCCTTTTCCATCTGCAGGTACACATTTGCACCCTCCAGTGTAAAGCAGTCAGTAGGAGCCGCCACCTTACCGAGGATCTGGTTCTTGGTCACCATATCTCCTTCTTTCACAGCAAGATCTTTCAGCTGTCCGTAGAAAGCGGTGTAACCATTTCCTAAATCCAGGAGTACAGTCTGTCCGTATTCTTCGGTCTTGCGGATTTCTTCTACTTTTGCATTTTTCGGAGCTTTTACTGCCATTCCCTCTTTTGCCTCGATCATGATTCCCTTATTTACCCGGTACTGATCCAGGGATTCAAAATAAATAGTGGAGTCTACGCTGTAAGGCATCAGAATGTTTCCTGTCAGCGGCCAGGCAAGCTTTGTTTTTCCATCATATGATACCGTATTCTGGTTCATAGTCTCTGTGGTCTTTTCAGTCTCTGCCTCTGTCGCTTCTGTTGTCGTTGCTTCTGTTGTTCCCTCGGTAGCCCCGTTATTGACACCGACAGAATCCTTGTTTAAATCTACCTGCTGTTTTGCTAAGTCTCTTTTATTTTTAAATTCTATGCTGTAATATGTCATGATCCCGATAAAAAGGGCCAGTCCTACCAGCATCACCGCATAGTATTTCTTTAATGGGGAAGAGACGTCCCGGTTATGTCCTTTCATTTTCATCACCTCAGTGATAGTTTTACCGAATTCAGAGGCTTTATTCACTGATCAGACATTTTTGTAATTTGAATTCCTGTGTAATAATATTTTAAGATTTTTTTATAGCTTTTTCCGTCCTTGGCCAGCTCATTGGCTCCGTATTGGGACAGTCCGAGTCCAAGTCCTTTTCCCAAGGCGACCATCCTCAGTTTGCCGTCATACGGCTCCAGATAAAAGTTGGTAGAATTCAGCTGAAAGCATTTTGCCCACGCCTCTCCGGTCATAACATATTTTCCTACCTGTACCTTTTTGACATAACCGTTTCCCGTCTTTTCTTTGATTCGTATGGATTTCTTGGCTTCTTCCACCGACAGACTGATCTTTTTCTCCTTTTTTAGCTGAGTCACCACCTGTCCGTATGTAACTGGGATACCAGTCATATATTCCGATGATTCCACATCTTTCAAACTGTCTTTTTCCTGAAGATAAGGGATCTCTTTTCCGAACCATTCTTTGGCACTCAAAGTAGTACCGACGCTGATGCCATGGAAATACGGCTGTATGTACTTTCCCTCATATGTCATGACCTCCCCGGTCGTCTCCCCGACTGCCTGTTTTCTTGACTGATCGGTTATTTTATATTTTTGTTCCCCTAACTTTTCCTGAAGGTTGTCATCCGACTCATATTTGTATGGAAGAGAATCCTGGCTTATGTTCTTTTTATCACCCATTCTTCGTATAATATCTGTCCTCAAAATGACCGCCTGGGCTTTTAGCGCCTCTTTTTCATCATCCATAGAAATCTGTGTCGGCAATACACCCAGCAGATAGGCTTCTAAGTCCATTGGTTTTCCGCTTACTGTCACAGTATAGCCGCTGGTGTGTGTCTGAAAATCCACAGGTTTTGCTTCTTCTTTTCCTGAAAGCACTACTGTCAGCAGATATGGAACACTGCAGAACAGAAACAGTAAAAAGAAAAGGTAGGACAATTTATTTCTCATCAAAATCCCCCTTCCTGTCCGTCTTATTATTTTATTCAGGACAGGCAGAATGTATTCCAAAAACTATTTTACATAATCAATCATAATTGTATATAAATAGAAATAAATATTGACAGTACGTAAAAACCTTGTTATGATAAATATACAAAGTTTACCGCTGACCAATATGCGGTATATAAGTAGTTGGGTTGTAAACTTCCCACAAATTGTGGGAAGTTTTTATAATCTTTATTTACATAATTATACTAAAAAGGGATATTTATATGACAATCTCAGGATTCTACATTATAAAAGATGAATTTTTCCACGACATGAATGATCCATATCTGAAAGGCAATAAACTTGAATCCAGGCCACATTATTACTGCTTTCGGGATATCTCACATGAAATTTACTCCTACCCAGCCAGACGTTTTGTCTATGCTAAAAAAGTTAAAGTGATACAATATTTTATCGTTTACATATCCCTGCTTTTTATCTGCAAAAGATGGGCGGGATACCCATCTGCTGATGATATCCCGCCCATCTCTTTTTCATCTTTATCTGATGATTTTTATTCTTCGTTCTTTTTCACCCCAAGAGTTACTTTTTCTCCGTTGATATTCCACTCCTTCGTGAAGCCTGCTGCCTCTCCTGACACAATCCCCGTAGCCAGCACATCGTTCATGACAGTACTTTCATTTTTTGAGAATCAGCTCGTTGACTTTTTCATTTGCTTCATAAAAGATCGTGATCTTATCCATCACTTCAAATCCCGCCTCTTTTCTCATAGACTGGACTTTGCTGATGATTTCGCGGACAAATCCTTCTTCGAGAAGTTCTTCTGTCAAATTCGTATCCAGCACAACAGTAAATTCACTGTCCGCCTCTGTCACAAAGCCTTCCTGCTTCACCATTTCTATCAAGAGATCTTCTTCGGAAAGTTCCACCGGCATACCATCCACAGTAAACTCAAGCATTCCCTTGGAATCCAGCTCTGCTTTGGCCTTATTTCCGTCCAGCTCTGTCAGATGCTTGCGGATACCGTTTAAGAGTTTTCCGTATTTCGGTCCAACCGTCTTTAACTGCGGTTTGAAATTATAAGTGGTGAAGTTTGAAACATCATCCGTAAATTCAATGGCTTTTACATTTAATTCTTCGCGGATAATATCCTGATAAAATTCCGGCAGCTCTGAAGGTGCTTTTACATACATCTGCCCGATCGGCTGGCGGTTCTTAATGCTTGCACTGTTTCTGCACGCACGTCCGAGAACTACAATCTTCAGTACAGCGTCCATATTTTCTTCCAGCTCTTTATCACAAAGACTTTCGTCCACAGCCGGGAAGTCACACAGGTGGATGCTCTCAGGAGCCTCCTGATCCACACTCTTTACGAGATTCTGATAAATCTCTTCCGTCATGAACGGAATCATCGGAGCCGCTGCCTTGCAGACAGTCGTCAAAGCAGTGTAAAGGGTCATATATGCATTAATCTTATCCTGCTCCATTCCCTTTGCCCAGAATCTCTCACGGCATCGTCTTACATACCAGTTGCTCATCTCATCGACAAATTCCTGAAGAGCCCTTGCTGCTTCCGGAATCCTGTAAGCGCCCAGATTCTCATCTACAGTCCTCACCAGAGAATTCAGCTTGGATAAAAGCCAGCGGTCCATGACCGGCAGTTTGTCATGATCCAGACTGTATTTTGTAGGATCAAACTGATCGATCTCCGCATATAACACATAGAATGCATAGGTATTCCACAGTGTTCCCATGAACTTTCTCTGACCCTCAGTAACAGCTTTTCCATGGAATCGGTTTGGAAGCCATGGGGCGCTGTTTGTATAGAAATACCAGCGGATGGCATCTGCCCCGTGCTCTGCCAGTGCCTCCATAGGATCGACTGCATTTCCTTTGGACTTGGACATCTTCTGTCCGTTTTCATCCTGGACATGGCCTAATACAATGACATTTTTATATGGAGCCTTGTCAAACAGCAATGTAGAGATCGCCAGGAGAGAATAGAACCATCCTCTTGTCTGGTCCACTGCTTCCGAGATAAAGTCCGCCGGGAAATTCTCCTCAAAGATTTCTTTATTTTCAAACGGATAATGCCACTGGGCAAACGGCATGGAGCCTGAGTCAAACCAACAGTCGATGACTTCTTCCACCCGGTGCATCTCTTTTCCGCACTCCGGACACTTCACGGTCACATCGTCAATATATGGGCGGTGCAGTTCGATGTCATCCGGACAGTTGTCAGACATGCTCTTTAACTCTTCAATAGAACCGATGGCGTGCTGATGTCCGCATTCACATTCCCAGACATTCAGCGGAGTTCCCCAGTAACGGTTTCTGGAAATACCCCAGTCCTGGACATTTTCCAGCCAGTCCCCGAAACGTCCTTTACCGATGTTTTCCGGAATCCAGTTGACGGTGTTATTGTTCTTTATCAGCTGGTCTTTTACATCCGTCATCTTAATAAACCAGGATTCTCTCGCATAGTAGATCAGCGGAGTATCACATCTCCAGCAGTGAGGATAACTGTGCTCAAAGTCAAGTGCCGCAAATAAGAGCCCTTTTTCTTCCAGATCTTTAAGGATCAGTTTATCCGCTTCTTTACAGAATGTTCCTGCCCAAGGTGTCTCTTTTGTCATCTCACCTTTTTCATCCACCAGCTGTACGAACGGCAGTCCGTACTTTCTGCCGACCTGAGCATCGTCCTCACCGAATGCAGGGGCGATGTGTACCACTCCCGTACCGTCTGTCAGCGTTACATAGGTGTCGCAGGTTACGTAATATGCTTTCTCTTTCGGTGTCACAAACGAGAACAGCGGCTCGTACTCCTTGTATTCCAGGTCTGTTCCTTTGTATGTCTTAAGCACCTTGTATTCGCCTTCGAGAACACTGTCACAGAGCGCTTCTGCCAGATAATAAGTATATCCGTCATTTTCCACTTTGACATAAGTCTCATTCGGATTCACACAGAGTGCTACGTTTGACGGAAGGGTCCATGGGGTTGTGGTCCAGGCCAGAATATAGGCGTCTTCTCCCTTTACTTTGAATCTTGCGATAGCTGATTTTTCTTTTACATCTTTATACCCCTGGGCAACCTCGTGAGAGGAAAGCGGGGTTCCGCAGCGCGGACAGTAAGGGACGATCTTATATCCCTTATAAAGAAGACCTTTGTCCCAGATCTGTTTTAATGCCCACCAGACTGATTCGATATAGTCGTTGTGATAAGTTACATATGGATCGTCCATATCTGCCCAGAAGCCTACCACACCTGAAAAATCTTCCCACATGCCTTTATACTTCCAGACACTTTCTTTACATTCTTTGATGAAAGGAGCCAGTCCGTATTCTTCGATCTGTTCTTTTCCGTCCAGTCCAAGCTTCTTTTCCACTTCAAGTTCTACCGGAAGACCATGGGTGTCCCACCCTGCCTTACGGATGATCTTGTGTCCTTTCATCGTCTGATAGCGCGGAATCATATCCTTGATGACACGTGTCAGGACGTGGCCGATATGCGGTTTGCCGTTTGCTGTCGGAGGCCCGTCATAAAAAGTATAGGTGTCATCCCCTTTTCTCTCTTCGATACTCTTTTCAAAAATCTTGTGTTCTTTCCAGAACTCTACTGTCTGTTTTTCGCGGTCAACAAAATTCAAGTCGGAAGATACTTTCTTGTACATCGTCTATTTCTCCTTTTTTATTAATAAGCTATGGAAGAACAAAGTGGGCGGGCCCACTTCATCTCCCCAACCCCTCAATCTTTGAGGGGCTTGACAACTTTGCGTGCCTGATGCAATTTGCCGCAGGCAAATAATTTCCTTACGCATCTGTGCACAACCCGCGGAGCGTTTTTATTTCATAGGGAGGTTCGTAGAACTTTCCTATGGAATAAAAAAGTGCTGCCCTAAAATAGGACAACACTTGCTGCTTCTATACCACCTATTTCACATACTGACATATGTTATCCTGATAACGGAGGATGCCGGCACAGCTTACTTTATTCAGCTTGCAGCTCAAGAGTGATATTCCTTATGTGCTACTTGCATCAGGCTCCCACCGCCCCTGACTCGCTCTCTGCTTTTACAGCATAAGTACTGTCTCTGTCAACGCTCTTTGAAAATGTTTATTTGTGTTTATTTTAGTATAGGCATTTTTAAATGTCAACCACCTTCATGAATTTCTGTTCCCGACAACAAAAACCGCAGGTCCGCATCTGTAAAATCACGGAACGGATCTTCCTCCCTGCAGTCACAATAAAACAACACCGGCCTCGCCTTCTTCTGCATTATGAAATCTTAATAAATGACATAAAAATCTTTTTCTCCAAACAAATTTATGGATTTTTTCTTTCACAATATGTTACCATAGATAGTAATAAGATTATATCAAAATACCAAAATAAATCAGGTAACATTTGGAGGTTTTATCTCATGAAAACACTTTCTTATAAAATTGAGGCGCCGAACGGACTCCATGCCCGTCCTTGCGTCTCTATCATTGCTTTAGCCAGAAATACCGGCTGCTCTATCGTGCTTTCCTGCAGAGGTATTGAGGCTGCTGCCGAAAATCCCATTGATCTCATGGCCCTGGGAGCCGGATGCGGGGATGAGATATCTGTCACGGTTGAGGGACCAAATGAAGAATCCGTCGGAGAGCAGCTCCTGAATATTCTGGAAACGGAACTTTAAAATTCATCCCGCGACGGAAACTGCGGTAAAAACTCATGATTTTTAGTTTACATTTTATGATATAATATATAAAAATGACGATAAATCAAAATCTAACTACACAAAGGAGATATCGGGGGATGATGACTCGAAATTTTACATTGCTTACGGACCTTTATGAACTGACCATGATGCAGGGATATTACAAGTCCGGCAATGACGAGACCGTGATTTTTGACGTCTTTTACCGGGACAATCCTTCCGGCAGCGGCTATGCCATTGCCTGCGGACTTGAGCTGGTTATTGATTATATCAAAAACCTGTCTTTCTCATATGAAGATATTGACTACTTGCGAAGCCTTGACATATTTGATGAAGATTTCCTGGAATACCTTGCAGGATACCATTTTACCGGTGATATTTATGCCATTCCGGAAGGCACTGTTGTTTTTCCGATGGAGCCGCTCTTAAAGGTGATCGCTCCTATGATGGAAGCCCAGCTGATTGAGACTGCCATATTAAATATCATCAATCACCAGAGCCTGATTGCCACGAAAGCCTCCCGCGTCGTCTATGCAGCAGGCGGAAGCGGTGTTATGGAATTCGGACTGAGACGTGCCCAGGGTGCCGATGCCGGGACATACGGAGCCAGAGCCGCAGTGATCGGCGGATGTGACGGCACCTCCAATGTACTTGCCGGGAAGATGTTTGACCTTCCGGTGCTGGGCACCCATGCCCACAGCTGGATCATGAGTTTTCCGGACGAATATACGGCATTTAAAACCTATGCCGCTCTGTATCCGGATGCATGCATGCTTCTGGTAGACACATATGACACATTAAAATCCGGTGTCCCCAACGCCATCCGGGTTTTTAAAGAGTTGCGGGAAGAGGGCATACATCCCCGCAAAATCGGTATCCGCTTAGACAGCGGAGATCTTGCCTATCTTTCTAAAAAAGCGAGGGCCATGCTGGACGAAGCAGGATTTCCCGAGGCTATTATATCCGCCTCCAGCGATCTGGACGAGAACCTCATACAGAGTTTAAAACTCCAGGGTGCTCCGATCACCTCCTGGGGAGTCGGCACCAAGCTTATTACCTCCTCAGACTGTCCTGCGTTCGGCGGTGTATATAAGCTTGCGGCTGCAAAGCATCAGGGTGAAAAAGACTTTACGGCAAAGATCAAGATCTCGGAAAATCCTGCCAAGGTTACAAACCCGGGAAATAAAACTGTTTATCGGATTTATGACAAGACCACAGGCAAGATCCGTGCGGATTTGATCTGCCTGACAGATGAAGCTTATTCCAGCAAAGAGGACCTGGTCATTTTTGACCCGATCGCTACCTGGAAAAAATCCACGATCATAGGTGGAACCTATACACTCAGAGAACTCCTGGTTCCCGTGTTCCTGAAAGGACAGTGTGTCTACGAAACTCCTTCGGCTATGGAGATCAGAGATTACTGTACCGGAGAGCTCAACACTCTGTGGGACGAGACTCGGCGTTTAGTCAATCCGCAGAATGTCTATGTGGATCTCTCTAAACCTCTGTATGATTTAAAAAATAAGCTGCTCTCTCAAAAGCCGTAAAATAAAGAATATTGAAAGGAGAATCTCTATGATTCGTTTTTTTGCTGATATCATATATCTTTTTTTCTTCCTGACTCTCACTTTTCCGATGTACCCGCTGTTTAACCATTGGAATAAAACCGGGCAGGAACACCGCAGGGCAAGGAAAGCCCAGTCTATGGTCATGAATGCATTTAAGATCTGCCTTCGGTTTGCAGGCACTAAAGTCATCGTAGAAGGACGCGAGAATATACCCGAGGATACCGCGGTCCTCTATGTAGGGAATCACAGCAGTTATTACGATATCCTGTGCAGCTACGTGGCAACTCCCCACGGCGCCGGATTTTTCGCGAAAAAAGAGATGGGTAAGATTCCTTGCCTCAGCCACTGGATGACATTCATCAACTGCCTGTTTCTGGACAGAAAAAATATCAAAGAAGGTATGAAGACGATCAACAAAGGCACCCAGTATCTGAAGGACGGATTTTCCATGGTCATTTTCCCGGAAGGCACAAGAAGCCAGGATGAAGATCCACACACATTTAAAGAAGGCAGCCTAAGACCCGCTTTGAAATCAAAGGTGCCGGTAATTCCCATGGCAATCTCCGGTACGCCGGATATTCTGGAGAACAACAAAAAATACACTGTGAAGCCTGCAGAGGTCCATATCACATTCGGCCGGCCGATCTATCCAGACCAGCTGGACCGCCAGGCCCAGAAACATCTGGGGGCGACAGTTCGTGAAGAAATTATCGAAATGAGAAAAAAACATAAGACAATGGCCTGAAAAGATGATATAATGTTTTTTAGGCATGCCGTACGAGGGCATGAAGTTTAAGATGTGAAAAGCCAGGAGGAAGAAAGAAATGCAAGTATGGATGGTTTTATTGATTATTGCTGTCGTCATTATTGCTGTTCTTGCCATTCTGTATTTTGTAGGAAACAAACTTCAGAAGAAGCAGGAAGCCCAGCGGGCACAGCTGGAAAGTGCAGCTCAGATGTATTCAATGCTGGTCATTGATAAAAAGAAGATGAAGATGACAGAGGCAGGTTTTCCGAAGATGGTCATCGACCAGATTCCAAAGCGCGGCAAGATTGCCAAAGTACCTGTGGTAAAAGTAAAGATCGGGCCGAAGATCACTCCATTGTTATGTGATGAACTGATCTACGATCAAGTGCCTGTCAAAACCGAGATCAAAGCCAAAGTCAGCGGCATATATATTACCGAAATCCACAATCTGCGCAACGTTGCACCGCCGCAGGAGCCCAAAGGATTCTTCAAGAAGTTTAAGAAGAAAACGATCGAAGCATCCCGTAATGTTTCAGGCAGGAAATAGGCAGAATTGAAACATAAGAATTAAAAATATGACATATACCCGCAAAAGCGGCCGATCAAATATGACCGGTCGTTTTTGTTATTTCATGCAGAGCTTTTTCCATTCTTTGTCTATCTTTTGTTCCATTTCCTCCATGGTCAGCAGTCCGTTCAAAGAGTCATACTCTGTTACACAGGAGGCTCCCGCCGCTGCACCGAGCTGAAGACATCGGCCAGGGTCTTTTCCCTCCAGAAGACCTGTAAGGAAAGCGGCAATCGTCACATCCCCTGCCCACGCTGCGGAACGGACTATGTCTGCCTGAAAGCCTGGCTCGAACAGCTCTTTGTTCTGCCATTCTTCCGGCATTTCTAAATTTCTTCCGGTCTTTAAGTACAATCCTTTGACACCGCATTTTATCATCCCGATGCCCTTTCCAGTCAATTTGTGCCGCGTCACTGTCTTCCTCAATCAGTGTCAGGTCCAGAGGCTCCCCCGGTATGGATAGACGCTTCGCCGACCTGCAGAAGCTTGCCCGGCAGAAACCACTCTGATGCAGCTTTTTGCTGTTCCCGGCTGCCATGGAATTTAGGCGTGATATCCAGACAAAGGTATCCTGCAACTACTACCTTTTTCATAAGCACCTCCTGACTGCTAAATAACCCTCATAACATAAAAAGCTGTGCCACCCAAAAAGGATAGTACAGCTTTCCTGTTCACCTATTTTTTTGCTCTGCGCTCTTCAATCCTGACAATGACATATCCCTGGTCTTCGGTGTCAATGTAGCCGAGTCTTAAATACTGTCCATCTTTCTTAATGTATCCTCCCTGAGTAGAAGGCAGATGATACCCGAACTTCTTAATAAAGCGGTCTCCGTAAGAAAAATGTAACCCTTTGATGTCGAAGCTCTCCTGCTCCGTATCTTCATTTGTCTCCCCGCCCTTGGACGCCGGAATAAAATTCTCTACGTAGCCTTCGATTGTTTTGTAGTTCCCCTGTTTATATGCGTGGATGATCCTTACATACCCATAGCAGAATCTCAGAGCCGTCACGGCACAGATCACAAGGCAGACTCCACCAAGCAGCTTAAAAAAGGATTTCTTAGACGCAAAAATAAGGATCAGCCCGATCACTCCGAGAATTGCAAACGGAATGACCCAATGGGGCTGTATAGTAAAATTGCTGGCTTCATACCATAGTTTCATATATATTCCTCCAATATCAATCACAATAACCAAGGACTCTCTCAAATTCCATAGGCCCGCCGAATAAATCCAGAGCGCTGCCGACGGTCACATCCACTCTGTTTCTTCCTTCTCTTTTGATCAGTTCAAGGTCGGCAAAGTCCTTTATGCCTCCCGCGTATGTTACAGGGTTTCCCATGTAGCTTCCGAGAATCCGGACCAGTTCCTCGTCAATGCCCTGTCCCTTTCCCTCCACATCGACCCCATGAACGAGAAATTCCGAGCAGTATTCTTCCATCTCCTCTAAGCGTTCTTTTGTAAGAATGACATCTGTAAACTTCTGCCAGCGGTCTGTGACGATATAATACTCTCCGCCCTTCTTCCTGCAGCTGAAATCCAGCACCAGATGCTCCCGCCCGACGATATTCGAAAGCTGTCTCAGGCGCTCAAGCCGGATCAACCCTCCGGAAAATACATAGGAAGTGACGATCACATGGGATGCCCCCTGTTTGATAAAAAAGGAAGCGTTCTCGTCAGTGATGCCGCCTCCAACCTGAAGTCCTCCCGGAAATTCACGCAGTGCCGCCAATGCTTCCCGTACATCCGCATCATAATACTCTGAGCTTTTAGGGTTCAGGATGATAATATGTCCTCCGGATAAACGGTGCTTTCTGTATAGTTTACCATAAAAACTTCCGTCATGTACGGAAACAAAATTTTCTTCTGCATGGTCTCCCTTGTCTAACAGGCTGCCTCCCACAATCTGCTTAATCTTTCCGTTATGAATATCAATGCACGGCCTGAATTTCATTTCGCCTTCCCTCTTTTCGTGTCTCTACCAGGCATCCAGCTCTTCCAGCATACGAAATGCCTTCCCTTTCGGCTCCGCCTTAAAGGTACATGCCTCCCCGGTCACCGGATGCCGAAAACTGATCCTGGTAGCATAGAGTCCTATCTCTTCGTATTGTTTCTTCGTCTTTTGGAATTTCTTATTGTATTTAGTGTCTCCGTAAAGTCCAAAGCCTCTGGCGGCAAACTGGACCCGGATCTGGTGGTGTCTCCCGGTCATGAGATGAATCAGGCAGTAGGTAAGTTTCCCTTCTCCTGTCTCCACCATATCCAGAACCTCGTAAGACAGCTCCGCTTTCTTTGCTCCCTGCGTTTCCCCCGGCACGGTGCAGGACGTATTTTTCTTATCGTCTTTCAACAGATAATCCGTAAATACCCCGTCCTCTTCAGGAAGCCAGCCGTTTATAATGGCCTGATAATCCTTCTCAAATATATGTTCCCTGATCTGGCGGCTCAGCTCTGCCGCCGCCTCCTTCGTCCTGGCAAACAACATGACGCCTCCCACGGGACGGTCAAGCCGGTGGATCACATAGAGCTCCGGTTCCCTGTCAAGGTTCTCCTCAAAAAAGAGCTGGTTTTTAAGACTGTGAAATACATCCATATCTCCGCTCTTGTCATCGGCCGTGGGCATCCCCGCCGGCTTTTCACAGACGGCAATATCCTGATCTTTGTAAAGTATCTTTACTTCTCTTTTTCTTCTCATGACTGCTCCTACATCTTAAACCGGTATCCGACACCCCATATGGTCTCGATATACTGCGGCTTTGCAGTGTTAAGTTCAATCTTCTCCCGAATCTTTTTAATATGGACGGTGACCGTGGCAATGTCTCCGAGAGATTCCATATCCCAAATTTTATTAAATAATTCCTCTTTTGTAAATACCCTGTTTGGATGGCTGGCAAGAAAAGTTAAAAGGTCAAACTCTTTCGTCGTAAATGCCTTTTCTTCTCCGTTCAGATAGACTCTTCTTGCGGTTTTATCAATTTTGAGTCCGCGGATCTCCACCACATCATTTTCCTGGGTGTTGCTGGATACCAGACGGCGGTATCTCTCTAGATGGGCCTTTACTCTGGCAACCAGTTCGCTCGGACTGAACGGCTTTGTGATATAATCATCTGCTCCCAGACCCAGTCCGCGGATCTTATCGATATCCTCCTTCTTGGCGGATACCATCAGGATCGGAATATCTTTCTTCTCCCGGATCTGCTTGCAGATCTCGAAACCATCCACACCCGGAAGCATAATGTCCAGAATAATCATATCAAAATCTTCGGTAAGGCCCAGTTTCAGACCTTTCTCTCCGTCCGTCTCAATCTCTACTTCAAAAGAACTCAGCTCCAGATAATCCTTCTCAAGCTCTGCGATGGCCAGTTCATCTTCTACAATTAAAACTCTACTCATTACTCTCTTCCTCCTGGGTGTCTGCGATTTTATTTAATGTAAAAAATATTGTGGTGCCGGAGCGCAGCTTGCTCTCCGCCCATATCTCTCCCCCATGTTCTTCAATGATCTTCTTACAGATGGAAAGTCCCAGTCCGCTGCCTCCGGCAGAATTCCTGGACATATCCGCGCGGTAGGTTCTGCGGAAAATATTGGGCAGATCCTCCCTGGAAATACCGATGCCGTTGTCTTTAATCGCAACCTGGATCTTGCGGTCCAGCTCTTTTAATGTAATGCTGACCTTGCCCTTCGCTTTATTGGTATACTTACAGGCATTGTTAATGATGTTGTTCATCACCCGCTTTAACTGTTCAGGATCAGCCATCACCGCTACATTTGCGGAACAGTAGTTGCTGTATGAGAACATCATTCCCTTCTGCTCCAGGTCTGAACCAATCTCATCCACACAGTCTTTAAAGTAGGCGTTAATATCGATCTTCCTGAAATTATAAGGAATAATGTTGGAATCGATCTTGGAATACAGGGACAGCTCATTGATCAGCACATCCATGTCGTTGGCCTTGTTGTAGATCGTCTTAATATACCGGTCCATCTTCTCCGGCGTGTCTGCCACTCCGTCCATGATCCCCTCCACATAGCCTTTGATGGCTGTGATCGGCGTCTTCAGGTCATGGGAAATGTTGCTGATCAGGTCACGGTTCTGTTTTTCATAGATAATTCTTGCCTCAATAGACTCTTTTAATTCCGCCCTCATGGCATTAAAGGAAGCACAGAGTTCCCCGATCTCATCCTTGCTGTTGATCTCCACATCGTCGTCTAAGTTGCCCTCCTTGATCCGGTCTGCACCTTCTTTGAGTTTCTTTAACGGCCTTATGAACTCAGAGTACATAAACCAGGAAAGCAGAAAACTGGTAAGAATCAGGATCGCCACAATCGAAAAGAAGACCTGGCTTATAATATTCTTATAATGAGGCAGGACTGTCTCCAAATCTGTCAGAATAAACGCAGAGCCTTTGCTTCCGTCGGTATACTGAAAGTCCTGCTGCTTGACAAGAAAATTTTCCGGTTTCCCGAGAAATACTCCGCTGTCCTGGCTGCTGATCTCACTCCCAAACCCGGGAAGTTTCTTCTCCGTCTCGGTGTGATCTTCTTTTGTTCCCCGATATACGATTGTCTTTCCTTTTCTGATGATCAGATAAGACTCTTTTTCTTTTAGCCTCTGATTGATCCTGTTCAGGTAATCCGTATCCTCAAAGGCCGCGGGATTCTCGATGGCACTCCTCTTCAAGTCGTTGAAACAGGACTTCGTCTCATTGTTCATCGTTTTCAATGGATTGGCGAATCCTTCGATTCCATTGGAATATATGTTTTCGTTGGTTGTGCGGATATACCCTACACTTAAAGCAGCGATTGATACTACCATCAAGAAAATCGGCAGTATAATCGCTGGCAAAAATATAATTCTTACTTTGTTCACTACTTTCATGACCCCGTACCTTCCTGCTGCTTTTGGTACTTCTATTATATCATAGGAAGGTGGGAAAAAGAGTATTTGAATAAAGTTTTATGAAGTTTTAATAAAATTTAAAATGGCATCTGCCACATCTTCTTTGGACATGATGGGAAGCTGTTTTTCCCGGTCATCGGTGATCAGCGTCACCACATTTGTATCCGTCCCGAATCCCGCTCCGGACTCTTTCAGATTGTTGGCTACAATCATATCTATCTGCTTTTTCTTAAGCTTCTTTCTGGAATTCTCCAGCATGTTCTGGGTCTCCATAGAAAATCCGCAGATAAACTGGCCTTCTTCTTTTGTTTGGCCCAGCTCCTGTAAAATATCTTTTGTCCGGACTAGAGGAATGGACATATCCCCATCGGTCTTTTTCATCTTCTCATCGCTTACCCGGGCCGGAGTATAATCTGCCACAGCCGCCGATTTAATGATGATGTCCTGTTCCTTTTTTCTGCTCATGACAGCCTCATACATATCGGCTGCACTTACAACCGGCACTGTGGTAACGAACATCGGCGGCTCAATCTCTACCGGGCCGGTAACCAGGGTCACATCAGCACCCCGGAGCATTGCCATCTTTGCCAGGGCATAGCCCATCTTCCCTGTCGAGTGATTGGTGATATACCGCACAGGACAAATCGCCTCTCTCGTGGGTCCGGCAGTAATCAGCACCTTTTTTCCTGCAAGATCCTTCGGCCGGTGCACAGCCCGCTCAATATAAGCCATGAGGACTTCCTCAGAGGGCATTTTCCCCGCACCTGTATCCCCGCAGGCCAGATGTCCGCTGGCCGGCTCGATAACCGTATAACCGTATGTTCTGAGTTTCTCAAGATTATCCTGAAGGATTGGATTCTCATACATATTTGTATTCATAGCAGGCGCGATCAGGACGGGACTTTTGCATGCCATTACGGTGGTTGTCAGCATGTCATCTGCAATTCCACCTGCGATCTTTCCGATCACATTGGCGGAAGCCGGAGCGATCAGCATGGCATCTGCTTTCTTTGCCAGTGACACATGCGCCACATGAAATTGAAAATTCCGGTCAAAGGTTTCCACCAGACATTTTGTATTGGTCAGTGATTCAAATGCAATGGGATTGATGAAGTTGGTTGCATTTTCTGTCATGATCACATGGACTTCGCATCCCCTTTTTATCAGCATGCTCGCCATGTTAGCCATCTTATAGGCCGCCACGCTTCCCGTGACACCCAAGACGATTGTTTTTCCACTCAGCATAGTCTTCTCCTACATATCCTCCAGCCGGCCATGTTTTTCATAGCTGGTCAGACGGGTGATCTTATTATTGTCATCTACAAACACTACTTTTGGTTTGTGCTCTTTTGCCTCTTCCGGCGTCATTTCAGCATAACACATTATAATGATCTTGTCTCCCTGGGATACACACCGGGCCGCCGCCCCGTTTAAACAGATCATGCCGCTTCCGGGCTCTCCGGCAATGGTGTATGTCTCAAACCTGCTGCCGTTATTGATATCAACGATGGCCACCTTTTCATATTCCAGAATGCCTGCTGCCTCCAAAAGTTCGGGGTCCACCGTGATACTTCCCACATAGTCCAGTTCTGCCTGTCTCACCGTGGCCCTGTGGATCTTTCCTTTTAACATCGTAAGCTTCATCATCTTTCTCCTTACACTAACACATTGTCGATCAGTCTTGTTTTTCCGATATAAACTGCCATAGCCAGCATACAGCCGCCTTCCAGTGTCTTCACCGGCTGCATGGACAGAGCGTCCACCGCCTCAACATAATCAATCCTTGCCAGCGGTTCTGTCTGTATCTTATCCTTCATGGCCAGGACAACCTTCTCAGCATCCTTTTCGGTCTTTGCAAGCTCTGCTCCCAGCCGCACCGCCTGACTCAGAATCAATGCGGCTTTTCTTTCCTCCGGTGAAAGATATGTATTTCTGGAACTCTTGGCGAGTCCGTCTTCTTCTCTTACGATCGGACAGCCCACGATCCGGATATCCATATTCAGATCTCTCACCATGCGTCTGATCACCGCCAGCTGCTGGCCGTCCTTCTGTCCGAAATAGGCTCTGTCCGGAGTGACAATATTGAAAAGCTTCGTGACAACCGTGCAGACTCCCCTGAAATGCACCGGCCTTGTTTTCCCACAGAGTCCTTCCGTCAAAACGCTCATATCAACGAAAGAGCAAAAGTCGCCGGCATACATCTCCTCCGGTTCCGGATGAAAGATCAGATCTGCCCCTGCACTCTCACAGATCTGTGCGTCATGTTCCAGGTCTCTCGGATAATCGGCCAGATCCTCCGCCGGGCCAAACTGCATCGGATTTACAAAAATACTCACGACGACTCTGTCGTTTTCTTTTCGTGCACAATCTACCAGACTTTTATGCCCTTCATGGAGATACCCCATGGTCGGCACGAATCCGACGCTCTGCCCCTGCATCTTCCATTCTTTTATCTGTTTCCTGACATCATCTACTGTACTGACAATCTTCATGATCCTCTCCTTAATACAACTTCTCTATAATATCGTCGTCGATCGCAAATGTATGCTGTTCTTCCGGAAATGTCCCGTCTCCTACTGCCCTGACATACTCCTGCACTGCCTCTTTCATGACCGGGCCTGCGTTTCCGAACTGCTTTACAAACTTCGGTACAAAATCCCTGTACATATTCAGCATATCCTGGTAAACGAGGACCTGACCGTCACAGTCTGCCCCTGCGCCGATGCCGATGGTCGGAATGCGGAGTTTCTCAGAAATAAGCTTTGCAAGTTTTGCAGGAACGCACTCCAGCACGACCGCAAATGCTCCGGCTGCTTCTACTGCCAGGGCATCCTCCAGAAGCTTCTTCGCCGCTTCTTTGCTTTTGCCCTGTACTTTAAATCCTCCAAAGGCGTTTACAGACTGCGGAGTAAGGCCTACGTGGGCCACGACCGGGATGGAAGCCTTCACAATGGCCTCGATATGCGGACACACGTCCTTTCCGCCTTCCAGCTTAACTGCCGTAGCTTCTGTCTCTTTCATGATCCTTCCGGCATTGACCACTGCATCGTATACAGACGTCTGGTAGGACATAAATGGCATATCCACTACGACAAGCGCATTCTTTGCTCCCCTCACAACCGCAGCGCCGTGGTGGATCATGTCCTCCACAGTCACCGGGATCGTCGTGTCATAGCCGAGCATAACCATCCCCAGGGAATCTCCCACTAGGATCGAATGAATGCCGGCCTCGTCAAACAGCCTGGCCGTGGAATAGTCATATGCTGTGAGCATGGAGATCTTCTCTCCCTTTTCTTTCATCTTCTGAAATGTACTTACTGTGTTCTTCAATGTTCTTCCTCCAATATTCTCTCCATATGTTCATAGCTTCTCATCGGATATTTGCTTTTCGCAATCCTTATCAGCTCCCTGCACAGAGGAAGGTAGATCTCCTTCTCTTCTCCGGAAAGAGCATTTAAATTCTTTTCCACAGTAGCTGCATCATTTCGCTCCACCGGTCCTGTCAAAGCTACTTTCGGCCCCGAACGAAGAATATTTTCAAGATTCGGCCGGACAAGAGGAGCAAGCGCCATAAGGCCCTCCTGCTCACTGAATCCGCAGCTTTCAAGAATCCTTAAAGCCCGGTTCATCAGCGCCGCCATCTGGTTGGACGCCATGACCGCGGCCGCATGATAGCGAACCTTGTGCTCCGCCTCGATCTCCACGACCGGGTTGGGCAACACGCTTAAAAATGAGAGCATCTGATCTCTGTGCTCCCTGTCACCCTCAAGGGTAAACAAGGCTTCAGAAAGATCTTCATATGAAGTTTTCTTACTGTTAAATGGAAACATTGGATGGATAGAATAGCCGTAAGCCCCTGCTTCGGTTATTTCAGAGAAAATAGCGGAACTTAGGGAACCGCTGCAGTGACAGATAAACTTTTCCCGGACCGGAAAAGCTCTGATCTGCTCCCACACGTCTTTGATCTGACCGTCGGGAACAGTAATGAAAAGAACATCACACATTGATAATAATTTGTCAAATGAATCAAAACTTTGTGTGTGTGTTGCGTCTGCCGCCGCCTGGGCTGAAGCCTTGTTGCGGCTGGCATACCCTGCCAGAGGGATGCCGTAATGTACGAAATACCTGCCAAGGGAACAGCCTGCTTTGCCTGCCCCGATAAACCCTGCTTTCATACGGAATAATCACCTGCCTTCTTGAGGTGATGTCCTTCATAAGATTCGATCACTGGTATGATTTCTCTAAGGAATACCATCCAAGGGTACTATATCACCTCAATTTGCATTTAGCAAGAAAAATTGCCATGTTTGAATTGTTCTTTTTTATTTGCTATAATCTCACCCGGAGGATACTTATGAATGATTTTATTTTCAGCTTAAATTCGACTGTCCCTATCTTTTTTATGATCTTTCTCGGATGGTTTCTGAAGGAAAAGGGATGGTTTAACGAAAACTTTGTAAACACGGCCAATAAATTTGTCTTTAACGCGGCCCTCCCAGCCCTTTTATTCCGGGATATTTCCGGTGCACCGCTGAAACAGGCCTTTGATCTTAAATACTTTTTTTTCTGCATGATCGTCACCACTCTGATGTTTTCCGGCATCTGGATCTTTGCAGAAATTTTCTTAAAGGACAAGTCCATGACCGGGGCGTTTGTCCAGGCCTCTTTCCGGGGCAGTGCCGCCATCCTGGGAATCGCCTTCATCGAGAATATTTACGGGCATTCTACTATGGGACCGCTGATGATCGTTGCCAGTGTACCTCTTTATAATATCTTTTCTGTCATCGTTTTGACAGTCAGGGGATCGGGTTCCGGCACAGGCAGCATGAAATCCGCGCTGATTAATATCGCGAAAAACCCTATCATTCTGGGAATTCTTGCCGGACTTCCGTTTTCCTATCTGTCCGTGGATTTTCCGCCGATCATCGATAAATGCTTAAACGAACTTTCTGTCACCGCAACTCCGGTGGCACTGCTCTGTGTCGGCGCAGGTTTTGAGGGCGCAAAGGCTTTGAAAAAAATCCGGCCTACGATGGCTGCCGCAGTCATCAAGCTTTTTATACTGCCTCTCATCTTTCTTCCGTTTGCTGTTTTTTTCGGTTTCCGGAATGAAGGGCTGATCGCAATTCTGATCATGCTCGGCTCACCGACTACCGTGAGCTGCTATGTAATGGCGAAGGCCATGGACAACGACCATGTACTGACTTCCAGTATTGTGGTGGCTGCAACCGTACTTTCTTCTGTCAGCCTCACATTTTGGGTTTATCTGTTGCGGATGTTTTCGTTTATCTGATATAATCATTGTAAAGAATAATAGAGTAAGATGAAGAAAGAGAGGACGTACCTATGAAAAATGTAAAAGAACGTTCTGCAAAAATTTACGATAAAAAGGCTGAAAATTATGAAAAGACCATCAGCGGTAAGATGGCGGCTTCTCTGGAACAGGAGATGATCAAAAAGATATGTGTCCGCGACAATGATAAAATTCTGGATGTGGGATGCGGGACCGGAGCGCTGCTCGCCGGACTCACACGCTGGAGAAACGCTGAAGGATATGGAGTCGACATCTCCGGAGAGATGATCCGCAGGGCCAGTGAAGATTATCCCGACCTGCATTTCCAGGTAGGCAGCAGCGATGACCTGGATTTTGAGGACAATACATTTCGCATCATAACTGTGTGCAGCGCATTCCATCACTTCCCCGACCAGGCGGAGTTCATTCAGAAAGCGGCCGATCTCCTGACTCCTGGCGGAAGGCTTTACATCGGTGTCGTTGCATTCCCGGAGGTAATAAGAATCACCGGCAACGTGGCGGACAGGCTTCTTCCTTCCTGTAAGGTGAAACGGCCGTCCACTCATGAAATTCTTGGCATGTTCAAGGCAGCGGGACTCACAAAGTTTCGTGTACATAAGCTGAAAAAACTGCTGTTGATCTCTGCAAAGAAACCTTTGCCTGAGGATTAAGCAGTCCAAACATACATACCGCAAGACACGCTTTAGCGGCGTGTCTTTTTCATCAGCTGAATCGTCCATGATTTTCTGTCTACATGAGCATTGCCTGGAAGATCAGGATCATAGTGATGCCAAGTGAAATCAGCAGGACTGAACGGTAAAAATCCTTCATTTCTTTTAGTTTATCTTTTTTTATTTTTTTCTTCATTTGTAGATTCTCCTTACATCCGTATTTAATAATTAGACGTTTTGGGCAGCATAAAAGTTGTGCCTGTTTCATCATTTGTTTTTATGGTTCCCAGATAGTGCACTCTTTATGTTTTTTGCTTTCTCACAGAGAAAGGACAAAGTGGGCAAGCCCACACCTCATCTCCCCAGCCTCTCACTCTTTGAGGGGCTTGACAACTTTGCGTGCCAGATGCAATTTGCCGCAGGCAAATAATTTCCTTACGCATCTGTGCACAACCCACGGAGCGTTTTTATTTCATAGGGAAGGTCATAGAACTTTCCTATGAAATGAAATAAAAGAGGAAAGTTTACAGAATACACCTGTAAAATTCCCTCTTTGTATTTTGATATGTAATCGTCTGCAGTTACCGGAGGAGCAGCAGGAAGGCCAAAAGCATCAGAATCCCTGCTGTTATGAGCAGCAGAGACCTATAAAAATAATTGATCTACCATACCGTATGCCTCTTTGAAATCTTTTTCATCCATACCATCTCCTTCACTTTCTGCCCCTCTCAGCCGTGTTGGAAATAAAATGTATTATTATAAATTTTTAAAACTTTTGTAACTTTATTATACCTGTTTTTACAACAAATATCAACGAAAAAAGTAGTTAACTTTTTATATATTTATTTAGTAAATATTACCTCTCTACTCCAGCCATTTCAAAAACCAGGGCAGCTTCTCCTTCTTCCTTTCCAGCTTTTTCACTCCTTTTTTTCCTACCTGCTGCTCCAGTTTTTTTCTGGTATTTTCGTCTTTTGCCGCTTCACTCTCTTTGGTAATGCAAAGGTCCGGAAACATGACACACCACCAATTATGTCCACTGGCATTTCCGAGATCAATTCTCAGTGCATCGTAGGTTCCCTCGGGAAATACGTAGCTGCCATAGTCTTTTTCAGGAAACTTCTCTCTGGTCAGATAGACTTTGACCGGAAGATCCCTTCCCCTCTTTTGCAGCGTGGCCTTTGCCACTTTGGCAATATCCTTTTTCCTGCTGTCAAGGATTCTCTTTGCATCTTCTTTTGTTTTGGCCTGCTCCATACAGGGCTTCAGATATGCCACTACCTGATCCCTGACCAGGAGTTTCTCTGCCTGGTCTTTCCTGCTGTTACTATTTGCCCGTATATGGAACCGCACGACTCCCTGTTTTATTTTCTGATCCGCTTTGTCGTCTTCCTCTTTTGCCCAGACCACAGAGAAGATCACTGCGGCGGCAAGGAAAAACATCCAGATGTTTGATTTCTTCTTCATACTATGAACATGCCCGGATTTTCTGAATTTTAAACATGAAAACTTTTATCAGATACCCGGTAGACAGGCAGAAGCATCCAGGTTATGATGGAGCCGGCTAAAAATTTTACATTAAATATTTCGATTCCGGGGTTGACATTCCGGTGCCAGGTATAGTATTTTAAAGACATAAGTCATATGACTGACGGACAAGTGGAGTTTACCACAGGAAGTATGACAATGAATTTTTAGCCGACCGTCTGGGCACTCTGCCTGGACGTGCGGCTTTTTTTATTTCAAAGGAAATTATTTGCTTTTGGCAAATCGCATCTGACACGCAAAGTTGTCAAGCCCCTCAAAGAGTGGGGTGTTGGGGAGATGAGGTGTGGGCTTGCCTACTTTGTCCTTCCATAAACCGCTTATACTCGTATCCCAGGCAGCCAATCAACATTTTTACAGGAGGTTCCTATGATTGTTGGACACATCCATTCCATGGAATCCATGGGATTAGTGGACGGCCCGGGCATCCGCAGCGTAGTCTTTTTCCAGGGCTGTGCCCTTCGGTGTAAGTTCTGCCATAACCCCGACACCTGGGAGTTTCAGGGCGGTGAAGAGATAACTCCGGAGGCACTGGTGAAAAAGATTTCCCGCTTTAAGCCGTACTTTAAACAGAACGGCGGAGTGACCTTTTCGGGCGGAGAGCCGCTGATGCAGCCGGAGTTTTTGCTTAAGACCCTGAAACTCTGCAGACAGGAAGGTATCCATACGTGCATTGACACCGCAGGCTTCGGACAGGGAGATTATGATGAGATCCTCTCTTACACGAATCTGGTACTTTTAGACCTCAAAGAAATAACCGAACTGGCTTACGAGTCTATGACAGGAAGACCGATGGAGCGGTTCAACGAATTTCTAAAGGCATTGGAACGGAACAGCACGAAACTATGGATCCGCCATGTCGTAGTTCCGGGACTTACAGACAGCGAAGAGCACATGCAGGAATTAAAGGAATACATAGACCGCATACCAAACGTAGAAAAGGTAGAGCTTCTTCCCTATCATCTGCTCGGTGCCAACAAATATGAGGTAATGAATCTTTCTTACCCACTCAAAGGAGTTCCGGCAATGGACAAGGAACGTACCAAACAACTTCAGGAAACCTATTTTGATCAATATGGAGGAAAACAATGTTAAAAGAATGGAATGGCTTTAAAGATGGAAAATGGACAAAGGAAACCAACGTAAGGGACTTTATACAGAAAAATTATACGTTATATGAGGGTGATGACTCTTTCCTGGCAGGTGTTTCAGAAAAAACGGAAAAAGTGTGGAACAAATGCGAAGAACTGCTTTCCGAAGAAACAAAAAAAGGCGGAGTTTTAGATGTAGAAACTGACATCATCTCCGGCATCACAAACTTTGCTCCCGGATATATCGACAAAGAAAATGAAGTCATCGTCGGTCTTCAGACAGATGCTCCGTTAAAACGTATCGTAAACTTATACGGCGGAAAGAGAATGGCCCATTCTTCTCTGGAGCAGTACGGATACAAGCTGAATCCGGAAATTGACCGTCACTTCAATGAATACCGCAAGACACACAACGAAGGTGTCTTTGATGCTTATCCGCAGCGCACAAGACTTGCAAGGACTGCCGGTCTTTTGACAGGGCTTCCGGATGCATACGGACGAGGACGTGTAATCGGAGACTACCGCCGTGCCGCCCTCTATGGAATTGATTATCTCGTTGAAGAAAAGAAACGTGATCTGGATGCCTTAGACGGACCGATGAGCGAAGACCGCATCCGTGCAAGAGAGGAAGTATCCGAGCAGATCCGTGCTTTAGGAGCGATCAAAGAAATGGCTGCTTCCTACGGAGTGGATATCTCTAAACCCGCATCCAACGCCAAAGAGGCTGTTCAGGCCGTATATATGGCTTACCTTGCCGGTGTAAAAGAAAACAACGGTGCGGCTACATCCCTCGGACGTACTTCCACTTTCCTTGATATTTATATTCAGCGCGACCTGGAAAACGGCGTTCTGACGGAGAAAGACGCCCAGGAACTGATCGACCAGTTTATCATCAAGCTTCGTCTTGTAAGACATTTAAGGACACCGGAGTACGATGAATTATTCGGAGGAGACCCTACCTGGATCACAGAGTCCATCGGCGGCATCGGAATCAACAGCAAACCGCTTGTAACAAAGACTTCTTTCCGTTATCTCCATACTCTTTATAATTTGGGAACAGCTCCGGAGCCGAACCTGACTGTCCTCTGGTCTGAAAAGCTTCCGGCGAACTTCAAGAAGTTCTGCTCCAAAGTTTCCATTGACACAGACTCTATCCAGTATGAAAATGACGATGTCATGAGACCGATTTACGGAGATGATTATGCTATCGCCTGCTGTGTGTCTGCTATGAAAGTCGGAAAACAGACCCAGCTGTTCGGAGCGCGCTGTAACCTTGCCAAATCCCTGCTGTATGCAATCAACGGCGGCATCGATGAGAAAAAGGGCATTGAAGTCATTCCGGGCATCGAGCCGATCACCGATGAAGTATTGGACTACGAAAAAGTTTGGGCAAACTACAAAAAGGTTCTTTCTTATGTGGCCGAATTATACGTTGACACAGTAAATATCATCCATTATATGCATGACAAATATGCCTACGAGGCGAGCCAGTTCGCACTGCACGATACCAATATGGAGCGTATTGCAGCATACGGCGTGGCAGGTCTTTCCATCGCGGCAGACTCCTTATCAGCGATCAAATATGCCACTGTAAAACCGGTCCGCAATGAAAACGGTGTGGCTGTAGATTTTGAGACTGAAGGAGACTTCCCGAAATACGGCAATGACGATGACCGGGCAGACGACTTGGCCGTCAACACTGTCACTTTATTCTCTGAGGAATTAAAGAAACATCCGATCTATAGAAATGCCATCCATACATTATCTGCGCTTACCATCACATCCAATGTTATGTATGGAAAGAAAACGGGCTCCACACCGGACGGAAGAAAATTAGGAGAGCCTCTTGCTCCTGGTGCAAACCCAATGCACGGACGGGACAACAGCGGCGCTCTGGCTTCTCTAAATTCCGTAGCCAAGATCCCTTACCGCGACGTATGCCAGGATGGTGTTTCCAACACCTTCTCCATTGTACCGGAGGCCTTAGGAAAAGATCAGGGCCAGAGAGAAGAAAATCTTGCAAATATCCTGGACGGTTACTTTGTACAGGGCGCTCATCACCTGAATGTCAACGTATTCAACCGCGAGACATTGATTGATGCCATGGAACATCCGGACAAATATCCGACACTGACGATCCGTGTTTCCGGATATGCAGTAAACTTTAATAAGCTTTCCAGAGAACAGCAGGAAGAAGTTGTGAGACGAACATTCCACGAAGGGATGTAGGACATTTTGCAGAGTATGGCGGCACCTGCCCGCTTTAAGATTTCATCGGGAGACAGATCCGAATCAAGAATCATCTGCGGCTGCATGAGCAGTTCTTATTTGGATACCCGTTTTCCCGAAAAATCCCATGCTATAAGGCTGCGGACAATGTTTTGTCCGCGGCCTTTTGTTGTTTTATAATACACCGACTCTAAGATACGGCAGAAGGCAGATACAGTAATGTATTTTGTCTTCTGTCTTTTTATATGATAGGAAAGGATAACGATCTCAGATTTTTTAAAATCTGCTTTCCAGTCTCTTTATATAAAAGAGGAGCAAATGAACCTGCTGTATTCAAAAGCAGCGGCCGGAGATGAAAAAGCACTCTCTGCCGCCGCACGGCTCCAGGAACAATTAGAACTTCATGACTTTTATCAGATCGATACTCGAATTGAACAGGCAGCCGCCGGACTGGGACTCCTCTCCATAGGTCTTGAACGCCAGGTAGAAGAAATCAGCGGAGGCCAGAGGGCCAGAGTCATCCTCGCTAAACTTTTGCTGGAACAGCCTTCTGTCCTGCTGCTGGATGAACCGACGAATTTTCTGGATAAAGAACATGTCTCATGGCTTGCAGACTATCTTTCGGGGCTTCCCAATGCTTTTATGGCCGTCTCCCACGACCATGACTTTTTAGAGAGAAGCGTCAACCGTATTTGTGATATTCATAACGGCAGACTCACAAAATATTACGGCTCTTATTCAGAATTTTTAAAAAAGAAGACGTTTCTTCAGGAAGAATATGTGCGCCAATATTCATCCCAGCAGAAAAAAATTAAAGAAACAGAAGAATTTATCCGCAAAAATATTGCCGGACGGAAATCAAAAATGGCCAGAGGGCGTCAAAAGCAGTTAAAAAGAATTGAGCGTATGGAAGATCCGGATATAACTGAGAGATGTCCTCAATTTAACTTTTCGCAGCTCCCCTTGACAAATACCGACCATCTCTTTGTGAGACATCTGTCTGTCGGCTACCAGTATCGATCTGTTATGGGATGATATGACCATGACACCGCTTCAGATCGTGTCTGACTGTTATCCCTCCCTCCCGATAAAAAAAGTACGTCAGCGTCTTGCACACTGCGGCATTTCCAGCCGTCATGCCGGACAGGAGATCGGGTCATTAAGCGGAGGAGAACAGTGCAAAGTAAAGTTATGTCTGCTGACACTAAACCCATGTAATTTCCTGATTATGGATGAACCCACAAACCACCTGGATTCAGCGGCCAAAGAAGCATTGAAAGACGCATTGAAAAAATTCACGGGCACCGTACTTCTTGTATCTCATGAAGAGAATTTTTACCGCGGCTGGGTGGACAGGGTGGTACAAATATAAAAATAATTTTAATTTGTATTACTTTTGTGCTGACAAATCCATATAATGAAAATGTAAAGATGAATACAGAATTAGAAAAGGGATATTCCGACATACAAGCGGGCCGAACAGTGACCATCATACGCGTAATGTATCAAGGGCGGAATATTGATGTTCAATTAACAAAGTACACCAAACAATAAATATAACAGGCAAAGTATCTGTCCATATTTTACAGATACTTTGCCTATGATCTTATTTATCCATACATTTCAAAAATCGAGCGGAGATCATGCAGAAACTGTCATACTATGATTTCTGTTCCATATTCTCTCAGCACTTCTCTTATCTCTTCCTGAGGCTCCTTCTCACAGATCACCCCATCTACCTGTGTGAAATCTGTGAAGACATAATTTGCCTGGAAATCAAACTTTTTTGTCTCCATCACCAGATATCTTCTGCGGCTTTTATCGATGGCCTTCCGCTTCATGGCTCCGTCCTCCGGAACATAGGTAGTGACTTCATTTCCTTTTATATCCGCTCCGACAACACCCATAAAGCAGAGATCAAATCTGAAGTTCTCCATCATAGAAAGGGTCAGCGAACCCAGGAACCCAATTTGAGAACGGTTGAACTCTCCTCCTAAAAGTATAAATCCAGTGTTTCCGTCTGCTGCGAACAGATTTGCGATATCCAGCATACAGCTTACGACCGTCACTTTCCGTTTAGAACGGATGATTTCCCACGCAACCTCCAGGTTCGTTGTGGATGTGTCCAAAAAAACCACATCCCCGTCGCTGATCAGCTTTACCGCTTTTTTTGCAATCCTCTGTTTTTCTTTCAGGTTCGTTTCCTTCCTTGAAGAAACCGCATTGCTGTGCCCCGGGTGCATGCCTTCCGTCAAAACAGCACCTCCATAGGCACGCTTTAAAAGGCCGCGGCCTTCCATACTGGCCAGATCTTTCCGGATACAGTCTTCTGTAACCTCAAACATCCGGCTCAGCTCTTTTACTTTTACTTTCTGATTTTCATGCAAAAGTTCAAGAATCTTTTGCTGTCTTTCTTCTACAAACATGATCTGTCACCACCTGATTTTTCTTTTTATTTTAACAGAAAAGAGAAAGACCGTCTATTGTACCTTTTAGAATTCACTCTTCACTTCTTCCATACTCCAATCCCTTTAAAAGTAAAAACTCATTGACCACAAAAAACTGAGCCGTCATATATACATCGGAATTACACCTTCCCTTCAGCACCGGATGAGCATAGAACTGAAGGCTGATATCGCTGAGCCGCGACAGCTCATTATTCCCCACTTTTGTCACAGAGATGATTTTGACACCCTTTGCTTTCAGCCTGCCTGTCAGCTCATTGACAAAGGCATTTTCACCGGAAAGAGAAAACAGAAAAAATACATCTCCCTCTTTTACGATTTCCAGCACCATCTTTATTTCATCCCGTCCTTCAATCAAATTACATAAATAGTCCAGGAAAAGCAGGTTCTTCTTTAACTCTCTTGCAGCATTTTTCTGGACCGCTCCTGTTCCGTATACATATATGCTTCCGGCCTTGGAAAGCATCTCTGAGACATCAGAACAGTCCCTGCCCTTCATCATATCCAGAGTCTTTATGTAGTCCTGGTAGACCCGCTCGATCTCCCTCACATCGAAGGATTCCTCCTCCCGGCTGTCCCATTTCAAAAAAATCTTCAGTTCCCCGTAGCCTTCCATCCCCAGTTTATGAGTAAATCTTGAGACTGTTGTGTGGGACACATGGCACTGTTTTGCCAACTCCTGGATCGACATGGTCTGACACTCCTTCTTATGCCGCAGAATATAGTTCCAGATGCTCAAATCATTTTCATTCAGTTTATCATAATTTTCTTCAATCAGGGTTTCCAGCCTCATCCGCTATCTCCTCTTTTTTTGTCTTATATTCCATGTACTTTAAAAATAAAATCTCAATCAAAATGAAATATGATGTGAGAGAATCATACTCTATGTGACTGAACGGCTGGGAAAACACCGTCTCAGTAACGTAGAGAGCATAGTCCGCCATATGTGCCAGCGTATTTTCCCGAAGCTTCGTGATGGACAGCACAGAGACGCCCCGAATCTTTAAGTTTCTAGTAAAATTATTGATAAATTCATTCTCTCCTGACACAGATATGATGATGAACAAGTCGTCCTCTGCGACAATACTGAGGAGCCTTTCCGCCTCCTCATATCCGCTCAGATCATAGATCAGTCTCCCGCTCATCATGAAGGTCCGCTTTAACTCTTTTTTAATAGAGGACTGGATCATGCCGATCCCATACACATAGATATTCTCTGCCTGGTCAAACTTCCTTAAAATATCTGTGCAGTCCTTTTCTTTCATGCTGTCGATCACCCGGCGGTAAGACTCACAGACCATGTCCACATGTCTGATGTTTTCCTTTGCTTCCTGATTGTCAAGCTTTAAAAAGACCTTCAGTTCACCGTAGCCTTTTAAGGACAGTTTCTGGGCAAACCGCAGGACTGTTGTTCTCGACACACTGCACTTAAAAGCCAGCTGGTCTATGGTAAGCTTTTCACACTCTTTCCTGTGTGAAAATATGTAATTCCATATGTATAAATCATTTTCATTGAGCTGTCCGTAATGCTTGTTCACCAGTTCATCTAATTTCATAAAGACATCTACCTCATAAATGCTTCCGCCGCCTTCTGGTTCCTGAATCTTACCCTAATTTTACTCTATTTCCCACATTTTGTCCATTGATGCAAGAAGGCAGATATCCTCATGATACCTGCCTTGCAATAATGGAGAAATTTCCTACTCGTATTCCACCAGAGGACTTGTTCCCGCCTCCACTGTCTGTCGTGTATAAAATTTGGTCAGTTTATGTCCGTTTGGTTCTATGAAAACCAGCATGGAGACGTCCGGAATTTTTTCTTCCCTGAGCATCTGACGGTCCACCTTTACAAGGGGATCACCGACTTTTACCTTCTGTCCTGGCTCCACATAAGTTTCAAAGCCCTTTCCATCAAGTTTTACCGTGTCCAGTCCGATATGAATGAGCACCTGAACACCGTCACCGTTCTCAAGACCGATGGCATGCTTTGTATCCGTCACCGTAGTCACTGTACCGGTGCAGGGAGCCGAAAACACATCCTCCTCCGGCCAGACAGCAATCCCGTCACCCAGAACCCTTCCTGCAAACATTTCATCATCTACCTCAGAAAGATCAATACTCTTTCCTGTTACCATGGAATAAAAAATCTTCTCTTTTTTACTTTTTCCCTTTAAAAATCCGAACATCCCATACCTCCCATTTGACTTATTTCAGTTCCGGCCAGAAGTCTTTGTTTGCTTCGATCAGGTCATCCAAAATCAGTTTTGCAATCCTTGCACTCGGAACTGTCTTTGAAAGAGTCAGCGCCTGCCACAGTTTCTGATAGCTTCCCTCGATCCACGCTTCCACTGTCAGTTTTTCTACACTTACCTGCTGTTCCATCAATCCTTTCTGGAACTGAGGAATTGCTCCCTGGCAGATCTTTTCATATCCGTTGCAGCCTACGATACAGGGAATCTCAACCATGGCTGTGCGGTCAAAGTTTTCCACTGCCCCTTCATTCGGAACGATCAGGAGGAATCTTTCCTGTGTATTCTCAGCGATGGCACAGGCGAGGTCAACGATATAAGTTGCATGTGCATCCGCCTCAAACGCACATCCTTTGCTTGTGCCGTTTTCTACAATCCGCCTGCACTCTCCGAACACAAATTTCTCCCGTCCGTCCATGACTTCATTGGCCCTTGTGTACTCCGGATCAGAGGTTTCTACCACATAATCAGGGAACAGATAATATTTTAAGTAGGTATTCGGGATCGTCTCCGGATCTACTGCGTAGACATCTCTTGCCTTTTGGAAGGTATGTACCCAGCTTTCGTCCACATGCTGGTTTGTATCGGACAATGCGTCCGCAAAACCGTTTGCTTTCATATGCTCTTTAATCTGCGGCATCAGATCATTTCCGTTATTGTCATAAATCTTATGCCACCATCCGAAGTGGTTCAGCCCATAATATCCGACCTGCATCTCTTTTCTGGAAGACAGCCCGCACATATCTGCCATTTTCTCTTCCAGGTCGATCGGCATGTCGCAGATGTTCAGGATCTTGGAATCGGGACGCAGCCTCCTGGTAGCCTCCGCAACGATGGCTGCCGGATTTGAGTAGTTCAGCATCCAGGCATTCGGAGAATACTGTTCCATATAATCTAAAATCTCGATAACGCCGCCTATGGAACGCATTCCGTAGGCAATTCCTCCCGGTCCGCAGGTCTCCTGTCCGAGCACTCCGTATTTTAACGGAATTTTTTCATCCAGCTCTCTCATGGCATATTTCCCTACCCGGATATGTGCCAGTACGAAATCAATGTCTGTAAATGCAGTCTCCGGGTCCGTCGTATATCCAAATTCAATTTCCGGTGCATGCTCTTTCAGGTAAATCCGGCATGCCTGTGCCACTACTTCCTGTCTCTCGGCGTCATTGTCGTAAAACATGATTTTTCTGATTGGAAAACGGTCCATGTGCTCTAAGAGCATCAGAGCGATACCCGGTGTAAATGTGCTGCCTCCTCCTGCCACTGTAACTGCATATTTCTTCTTTGTCATAATCAACATCCTCCTAGCATTTGCTTTGTTGTTTTCTTCACTGACCAAATAGTACACCCCAAAAGCATCCGGTGACAATAGATTTGCCGGGTTTAGGGAGCGGTCATTGGTTCCGTGACACAGAACAAAAGCTGTGAATTTTCACATTTCCCGGATTTTGGCCCGGATTTTCCATATACCTGTTCCTATGTAGAGTTTGACCGCTGTATCGGCGGTCAGATCCCCTGGCACTGCATAAGGAGGCCGGATTATTTTATATCCAAAAAGAAACTCTGGAATATCACACTCCGGGCGGAAAAATGAGCTTTCCTGCCGGTTCCGGCGGTCTGGTCAATTCCAACGTCCTGCACGCCACAAAATCTCTGGACTCAAAAAAAATAAAATCCATAATGCAGTACGTTCAGGAGCATTATTCTGAAAAACTGACGGTCTCTCAGATCGCACACGCATTCGGGAAACCATGGGATGTTCACCAAAAGAATACCGACGCAAATGGCAGGATAGTGATATAAAGCAGCAGTAATCTTATATTTTTATCTGTATTTTTTCGTTATAATGATATTACAGATAAGCAGAACAGAAACAGGGCCCCGATTCTTTCTCTCCTAAAAACTGTAATCTATGAAAGGAGGGCAGATCAATGATAAAACTTTATATTTTTAACCTGGATGAATTTCTGTGCCTTGCAGACCATTGCAGCGGGCCGGTGATTCTTTGGACTGACGGCGGTAAGCCTCTGGATATATGGAACAGCCGCATGATCCAGAAAGGTTTATATCAGGAATACAGAAAAAGCGGCGGCCCTCTGTGCCTCCGTCTGACGATTCCGGATGTAAAAGACTACTTTCGCCTGGTGAACTTCTCTATCGGAGATATGTAAACAGATATTTCATTCAATGAGTTTTTTACCACTATTTCCGTCGCGCTTTAAAATGCGCTCCTACAATAGTGGTAAAAAACTATTGTTAGATGGATACTTATCCGGTAGAAATTACGTCCATTTTCTGCTTAATGCAGCGCAATTCTTATGGTTGCAAACAGGCAGACAGAGCACAGCGCGATCACGACAAGGCTCCCTGAAATAACACTCAGAAACTGATTCCTCCAAACTTTTTTAAAGCTCTCCCTGACGGTCAGTCCGCTCTCCCGGGTTGTCTTATACAGTATAAACCCAAGGAGCAGGATATACCAGATGTTCTGAAGCATGATTTCTGCCGCAATGAGCAGGGTGAGATTGACAACTGCATAGGAAGCATCCATGTGTAATTTCTTCTGCATAAACGTCATGAGGTATGCGATAAACGGATTGATCATAGACACCAGAAACATCACCGCAAGCTTAGGGTCCTCCCCGATCGCGGCTGAGACTGAGCCTCCCACTCTGGCCGCTCCCATGGAAAGGTACGCAAGGCACACGAACGGTGTCAGGCAAAGGAGGACCCTGGCGATATTGTAATACCTGTCTAATCTGCTGCTTTTTACATTCATCATCTTTATCCCTGCTTTCTTAATTCAACCTACTACAGTAAACTCTCAAAATCGTCCCGGACGCCTGCTACTTTCAGGCCGATAATAACCTGGAATGACTTTCCATTCACAGAGCAGCCATGGGCTCCTATGGATTTAAAATAAGGGTCGTCCTTACAAAGCTTTTCATCTTTTACATTGACCCTGAGCCTGGTTGCACAGTTTGTCACATCTTCTATGTTATCCTTTCCTCCCAGGCCTTCAAGGATCAGCTGCGCAAACTCTATTTTCTGGTCCTGCTTAGAACCTTTCTTCTCCCTGAACTCTTTCTTGGAACCAAATTTAATCTCATCATCATCTTCCCGACCCGGTGTCTTGAAATCAAATTTCTGAATCAGAAATTTAAATACCACAAAATAAATTCCGGTAAATACAAGGCCGATGACCAGCAGGAGCAGATACTGTTTCCAGTGATTTCCCATCAGCGGTATCCAGTTTAAAGAAGCCATTTCGATCGCTCCGCCGGAGTGGATTCCTACGATTCCTGCCAGATACATGGTAGTGGATAAGGTGGCCGCCAGCAGTGCGTGGACTACAAAGAGTACAGGCGCCACGAACAGGAAGGTAAACTCGATCGGCTCTGTCACGCCGCAGAAAATCGCGGTCAGTGTGATCGGAATTAGCAGACCCAGGATCTTCTTTTTCTTCTCTTTCTTCGCAGTTGAGTAAAAAGCCAGTGCGATCCCCGGACATCCGAAGATTTTTGAGAACCCAGTGGATGTGAATCCGGCCATAGGAACCAACGATTTTAAAGATGCACCGGACGCTGCGATCTCAGGCAGCTTGGTTGCCCAGTAGGCATAAAGTCCTCCGGGTACCACCACATTGTCGTAATAAAACGGTGAATATAAGATATGGTGCAGGCCAAAAGGAATCAGGGCTTTCTCTAAAAAGACGAAGACCCATATTCCGAGAGCTCCCGCTCCTTTGACAAATCCCTGGAATGCAAACATGCCAATCTGGATTTTGGGCCATAATAATGCTGCGAGGACTGCCACCGGAATCATCACGAAAAATCCGACCATGAATACGAAGGTGGAGCCGCTGAACGTACCCAGCCATTCCGGAAGTTCTGTGTCAAAGAAACGGTTATGTAAGTAAATGACGATTCCCGCGATAGCGAGTGCGCCCATCATACCCATATCCAGGGTTTTTATATTTGCGATCATTGTGAGACCGCTTGTGCCGCCGACTTCCTGTGCGAAGTCAACCCCGAAGACTCCTCCCCACTGGGAAAGGATCGTGCTCAGGAAATAGTGAAATGTGAGATATAAAACCAAAGCTTCCATACAGCACCGGGCATTCTGTTTTTTCGCCATGCCAATTGGAAGTCCGACAACAAACAGGAGAGGGAGCTGGTTAAATACGGTCCAGCCGCCCTGTAATATCACATTCCAGCATTTGTACCACATGCTGGACGGAGCGGCAAGACTGCCCATAATAGTCTCTGTGGTAAACAGGGTTCCGATCCCTATGACAATTCCCGCGAAGGCGAACAAGAGAACCGGAGTAAACATCGCCCCGCCGAATTTTTGAATTTTCTGCATCATAATTTTTCATCCTTTCTTCGTCAACTGGACTCAAAGCCCGGCGCCTGGGTATTGAGCACAACACATCAGACGGAATCTTCTGGTCTTTACTGTGTTGTTATTTTCAACAAATCCATCCTAACAGACCTTGAAAATGTAATCAATATATACAAAGGCTTTAGGGAGAGGGGCTATCAAACAATGAAGCTGCACAATTCCTGTGAAATTTCCCAGGAGGAATATATTCCCGTGTCTCTTTGCATCAGTTTTATTCTTGATATGCGTTGTCAAGATCAATATATTGTGTTAATATAATTTTTAGCATCCTACATATAGTTGAAAGGTGAACAATTCATATGAAAAACATAACAAGAGCACAGGGCTCCGAAAACGCTGTCATCGTAAGGCAGACGATACTGGAAGCATTCCGGACAGATGAATTTCCGATTGGAAACCTTCTTAAATCCATACAAAATGAGTTTCTGCAGAAAGAATATGACTTAAATATCCTGAACGAGAAGTTTCAGAGTTTTCTGAAGGAAAATATGGAGGATCATGAGAAACTCCTTCTGCTTGTAAAGGCGGCCGCCGAGCTCACTTCCCAGGAGGCTCCCAAATGGGAGAATATTGCCGCAAGGCTCAAGATCCTGGAGTTCGAATCTGTGGTTAAAAACAATTTAGAAGAATACCATATCCGGAATTTCTGTGATAAAATTATATTTTTGAGTCAGCAGAATTTATATGGAGATTATATCCTGAAACATTACTCTAAAGATGAGATCCGTTTGTTTTCATCCTGGATCCGGCCGGAGCGAAACAACCTGTTTCACTATTCCGGCCTGGAACTTCTGCTCAGCCGGTATGTGATTCGGGACCGGCAGGGGAATCCTCTGGAGACTCCCCAGGAAATGTTCATGGGCATCGCCATGCATCTGGCGATGAAGGAAACAGAAGACAGAAATCAGTGGGTCAAACGTTTTTATGATATGTTAAGCCTCCTTCAAGTCACCATGGCCACTCCGACTCTTTCCAATGCCAGAAAACCTTACCATCAGCTCTCTTCCTGTTTCATTGACACGGTTCCGGACAGCCTGGACGGAATATACCGAAGCATTGACAGCTTTTCCAAAGTAAGCAAATTTGGAGGAGGCATGGGCCTTTACTTCGGAAAAGTGAGGGCCAGCGGAAGCTCGATCCGGGGATTTGAGGGAGCTGCGGGAGGTGTGATCCGCTGGATACGGCTTGCAAATGATACGGCTGTGGCCGTAGACCAGCTTGGAATGCGGCAGGGTGCCGTGGCCGTTTACCTGGACGTCTGGCACAAAGACCTTCCCGAATTTCTGAGTCTCCGGACAAACAACGGAGATGAACGAATGAAAGCCCACGACGTGTTCCCTGCAGTCTGCTATCCCGACTATTTCTGGGAACAGGCAAGAGATAATATTGAAGGCAGCTGGTACCTGATGTGCCCCCACGACATACTCACAGTCAAAGGCTATGCACTGGAAGACTGCTATGGAACGGAGTGGACAGAAAAATATCTGGACTGTGTCCGGGATGACAGAATCAGTAAGCGTGTGATCCCCATCAAAGATATCGTGAGGATGATTATCAAAAGTGCAGCAGAGACCGGAACGCCATTTACATTCAACCGGGATCATGTCAACCGTGCAAATCCCAACCCACACAAGGGTATCATCTACTGCAGCAACCTCTGTACCGAGATCGCCCAGAATATGAGCGCCTCCGTACAGACAGAACAGAGAATTGAAATTATCGGTGGTGAGGAAGTCGTTGTGAACGTCACAAAACCAGGAGACTTTGTAGTCTGCAATCTGGCAAGCCTCTCCCTCGGGAATCTCTGTGTCACCGATTACGAGCAGCTGTCCTATGTCACAGAAAGTGCAGTGAGGGCCCTGGACAATGTAATCGACCTGAACTTTTTTCCTGTGCCTTATGCCGAGATCAACAGCAGAAGATACCGCCCCGTAGGCCTCGGAGTCAGCGGTTATCACCACATGCTGGCAAAGCATAAAATACAATGGGAGAGCGAAGAACATTTAAAATTCGCAGAAAGAGTATTTTCCGATATCCATTATGCCGCACTGGAAGCCAGTTCAAAAATTTCCGAAGAAAAAGGATATTATCCGTATTTCCCGGGCAGTGACTGGCAGACCGGGGAATATTTCAGAAAGCGGGGTCTCACAAAAGGACGCTGGAAAGTACTTGAGGACCGGATCAAAAAACACGGGCTGCGCAACGGCTATCTGCTTGCCGCAGCACCTACAAGCAGCACCAGCATTATCGCCGGGACCACGGCAGGCCTGGATCCTGTCATGAACCGGTACTTTCTGGAAGAGAAGAAATATGGGCTGATCCCAAGAGTTGCCCCTGAACTGTCCATGGAGACGTTCTGGTATTATAAAAATGCCCACTATATTGACCAGACCTGGTCTGTGAGAGCATGCGGTGTCCGTCAGAGACACATCGACCAGGCACAGAGCATGAATCTGTATATCACCAATGAATACACGTTCCGAAAAGTCCTGGACCTATATATCCTGGCATGGGAACAGGGAGTCAAAACAATTTATTACATGCGGTCCAAAAGCCTTGAAGTTGAAGATTGCGAAGTTTGTTCTTCTTAACTACAGAAAGAGAGAGAATCAATGACAGAACTTACAAAAAAACCTCTGTTTAATCCTTACGGTGACACGGATGTCCGAAAGCGCAGGATGATCAACGGAAATACAACAAACCTGAATGATTTTAATAATATGAAATATCCCTGGGTCAGCATCTGGTACCGCCAGGCTATGAATAATTTCTGGATACCTGAAGAGATCAATCTGGGGACAGACATCAAAGATTATAAGCAGCTTGCGGGGCCTGAGCGCCAGGCATATGATAAGATCCTTTCTTTTCTTATCTTCCTGGACAGCATCCAGACGGCAAACCTTCCGAATATCAGTGAATATATCACGGCCAATGAGGTCAATCTGTGCCTGTCGATCCAGGCATTCCAGGAGGCAGTCCACAGCCAGAGTTACAGCTATATGCTGGATACGATCTGCGAGCCTCAGGAAAGAAATGATATCCTGTATCAGTGGAAAGACGATCCTCATCTGCTGGAGAGAAATCAATTCATCGGTGACCTTTATAATGATTTTCAGACCAATAAAAATGCAGAAACTTTCGTAAAAACACTTGTTGCCAACTACATCTTAGAAGGCATTTACTTCTACAGCGGATTTATGTTTTTTTATAATCTCGGAAGAAATCACCGTATGCCGGGTTCTGTACAGGAAATCCGGTATATCAACAGGGACGAAAATACTCATTTGTGGCTGTTTAAAAATATTCTGCTGGAATTAAAAAAAGAAGAGCCCTCCCTGTTCAATGCTGACTGTATCAATGACTATCGCCGGATGATCAAAAAGGGTTGTGAACAGGAGATACGCTGGGGACACTATGTAATCGGCGATGAGATCCAGGGGCTTAAAAAGGAAATGGTGCAGGAATATATCAGGTACCTGGGAAATCTGAGATGCCAAAATCTCGGCTTTGAACCCATTTATCCCGGTAATGAAACTGAACCGGAGTCCATGTCCTGGGTCGGACAGTTCTCCAACGCCAACATGATTAAAACAGACTTTTTTGAGGCAAAAAGCACTGCGTATGCAAAAAGTACCGCCTTAATAGATGATCTGTAAGAATGCAGATCCGGCAGTCATTATGGCTGCCGGATCTTTGATTTACCGTTTATTCATTTTTCTTTTTTACCGGAACCCAAACTTCATATTTTGCATTTTCCGGGTCCGCATTCAAGTATAACTCAATGTCCGGCGCTTCCCCAAACTCATATCCTGAGTTTGGCAGCCATTCGGTTCCAATCCTCTTTTCCAGCTGCTGGATCGATTCCGGCATGGTACCTTCGCCTTCAAAAATTGCCCAGGTCGCAGCCGGAACCGTATATTCATCCCATCCTTCTTCTACAGGATCATCGCTTGAAACTGCGATGAGATACTTCCACTGCTCCGACTTGTCATCACATGCACTGACTCCCAAAATGCCCTGAGGCCCTTTTCCAATCTTTGAAATCAGCTTCTGTACAGATCCGTCTTCAGCGGCTTTTGTCCACAGTCCCGGCACCATTTGAAAGTTTTTTTCCACATCCTTATGCATCGGCGCAGACGGCCCTATAATACGAAAGCTCTCTTTTGTCTCAATTCTGTAATTCATCTCTACATCTCCTTTTATTGTAATCTGAAAACTGATGGGAGGATAAGATTTCAATATGATACCGTTTTTTCTCGCTGCCGAAGGCGCCGTTTGATGAACACTTTGAAATGCCCGGTTAAATGCAGTTGGTGAATCATAGCCATATTTAAGGGCTATATCCACGATTCTTTTCTTTCCGGTGCTCAGCTCGGCCGCTGCCATAGACATTCGTCTGCGGCGGATATATTCCGACAGCGTCACATCTGCAATATAAGAAAACATTCTCTGAAAATGATAAGTGGAACAGCATGCGATCTTTGCAAGTTCCTCATAATCGATCTCTTCTGTCAGATGTTCCTCAATATACGATACGGCCTGATTCAGCCGCTTAATCCATTCCATCTCTAACCTCCCTGCTACAACAAAAGAATACAGCCATATGAAAAAATATTCCTCTCAATCTGTGCACCAAAAAGAGAAATATATTACAGGCTATTTTCCGGCGATACCGTCTGCAATCAATTTTCCTAGCTTTTTCATATCATTTCCCAGTTCACAGTCCCCCTTGTTATCACAGAAAAAACTTTCCACGAGAATCGCCGGCGGTTTTGTTCCGTTCAGAAAATAGAGGTGGTCATCTTTTTTCGCTCCCCTGTCTCTGAATACTCCGCCAGCTTTTTCTGAACTCTCTGTGCATACGAAAAGAGGAGCAAGCCCACTTCAACGCCCCAACCCCTCACTCTTTGAGGGGCTTGACAACTTTGCGTGCCAGATGCGATTTGCCGCAGGCAAATAATTTCCTTTGTTCAGACAATAGTTCTGCAGTCAATCACTTACCCGGGTGAGTGAATCACTGATTCTATGTAAACTATTTTTTATACCTGTTGATCTGGTTTGCACTAATGACCACATCGCCCTTGCCGACCTTTATTCCCTTGGCTTCCAGGAGCTCAGATACCGTGCACACTTCAAATCCCTTTGCCTTCAGCTGAGGAAGAACCTTTTCCACTGCCGCCACCGAAGGTTTATGGATATCATGCATCAATACGATGTCTCCGTCCTTGGCCTGCTTTAAGATCGTGTTGACCGTGGCATTTGTATTCAGTGTCTTCCAATCCAGCGTATCGATGCTCCATAAAATCAGAGGCGCATCAACATTGGCTTTCACCGTGTCATTGATAGCACCGTAAGGAGGTCTAAGCTGTCCCACATCTGCTCCTGTCACCTTGGAGATGGCAGCGTTCATCTTCTGCATCTGCAGCCGGACTCCGGAAGTCCCGATCTTTGTGAGCTGAGGATGATTCCATGAATGTCCTGCCACTTCATTTCCTGAATCCATGACTTCCTTTACCAGTTCCGGATACAGGTTGGCATTCTGTCCCAGCATAAAAAATGTTGCTCTCGCATCATTTTTGTCTAAAGCCTTGACAATCCTGTCCGTATTCTCTCTGGCCGGACCGTCATCAAAAGAAAATGCGATCAGCTTCTTCGTTTTATCAATTTTTCTCGGAACATAGAGCGACTCCTTTAATTCGTCTCCTGTTCCTTTGTCCATGACACCTTCGTTGGCCTTCGCAGTCATTTCTCCAATCCCGTCATTTACACTTGTGTATTTTGTCTTTCCGGAACGGACAAACCAGATACTCCCGGCTATGACTACAGCCAGTAAAAGAATCCATCCGGCAATACCGGCTTTGTTCCATTTCCTTCTTGTTCTCCTTCTTCTGCTCATTCTACTCACCTTTTTCCTTTATCATCTGAAAGTTTTTTACATCCACCAGTCCTTTATCTGTCAGGCGTAGTTCCGGTATCACCGGCAGCGCCATAAATGACAATGTTATAAAAGGATCACAGTCCTCTGATATGCCCATTTCCCTGGCTCTCCGTACCATGGCATCCAGCCGGTTCTGTATCTCTTTTGCAGGCCGCGTACTCATGAGTCCGGCAATCGGAAGCGGAAGTCTCAGAATATCTTCCCCGCCCTGCACCAGAGCATAGCCTCCCTGCATCTCTTGTATGATCTCCACAGCTTTCATAATGTCTCTGTCATTATCTCCCGCTGCGATAATATTGTGTGAGTCATGGGCAACAGATGTAGCAACTGCTCCATTTGTGATCCCATACCCTTTCAGCGGAGCGGCCTTAATATTCCCTGTACCTCTGTGCCGCTCAAACACACACAGCTTTGAGTATGTGGAATCGGGACAAAAAAGACCATTTTTAGCAGGCACCTCTTCTTTTAGGTACCTTGTCGTGATCTGTCCGGGCACCAGCCCGATCACCGGCACTTTTCCTTCTGTGTGCAGTTTCAGCTGTTCCTCAGTAAACGGTTTCAGATTCACTGTGTGCAGCATTCCCCTGTAATTCGTTTCATGTTCCGCCCTGTGTTCCAACCACCATCCGGAAGGAAGACCCTTTTTATAGACTTCAAGAACATTCATATTCTCCAGAGAATCTAAGACTGCGATGTCTGCATCAAATCCCTTTTCCAGGCATCCGACGCTGGCAAGGCCATATGTCCGCGCCGTATTCCAGGTGCCCATGGCCACTGCTTCCTCCGGTTTCAGTCCCAGCCGGATGCTTTTCTTTATATTATAACTGATATGACCTTCGTGCTCGATCGTATCCAGATGTTTATCATCTGTACAGAAAAGAAATCCTTCCGTGTCAAGGCCCTTCTTCACGATTCCTGAAACGATCGCCTCCACATTTCTTGCCGCACTTCCTTCCCGGATGAGAATCTTCATGCCGGCTCTCCGCTTTTCTTCTGCCTCTTCAAAGGAGGTACACTCATGGTCCGTCATGACCCCAGCCTGTATATATTGATACAAATCGGTTCCTGAGAGTCCGGGAGCATGTCCATCGATCACTTTTCCCCTGCAGAGAGCGATCTTATCCATAATCTCCTTTCTTCCTGCAAGAACATCTGGATAACACATGACCTCTCCCAGGCCGAGCACTCTCGGATGTTCAATCCACGCCTCTATATCTTTAGACGTGAAATCCGCCCCATTAGTTTCAAATGGTGTAGAAGGAATGGAGGACGGGAGCATCACATAGACGGAAACCGGCAGATCCTCTGATGCATCCAGAAGATATTTCATAGCTTCATTTCCCCTGACATTGACCATCTCATGAGGATCGGCGATTACCGTCGTAGTCCCATGGGGCAGCACTGCATCTGCAAATGAAGCCGGCGATGCCATGCTGGACTCAATATGGACATGGGCGTCTATGAATCCCGGACAGAGCACCTTTCCGCTGCAGTCCACTACTCTTTCTCCGTCAAGACTGCCGATCTCTGCGATCACTCCCCCTGACACAGCCAGGTCTGCCCTGTAACTTGTCTTTGTCTTTACATCTACAATGGTTCCGTTTTTAAACACAAGGTCGTATGACATCATCCTATCCTCTTATTTGGCCTGTTCTCTCAGCATCTCTGCCTTATCCAGGCGTTCCCACGGCAGATCCAGGTCATTTCTTCCGAAATGTCCGTAGTTGGACGTCTGACGGTAGATCGGCCTTCTCAGATCCAGCATCTTGATGATACCTGCCGGTCTCAGATCAAAGTTTTTCCTGATCAGTTCCACGAGATCTTCGCTGGATATTTTTCCGGTGCCGAACGTATCCACATTGATGGAAGTCGGATGTGCAACACCGATCGCATAAGACAGCTGGATCTCACATTTGTCAGCCAGTCCGGAAGCTACGATATTCTTTGCCACATAGCGCGCAGCGTAAGCAGCCGAACGGTCTACCTTGGTACAGTCCTTGCCTGAAAAAGCTCCGCCGCCGTGCCGTGCATATCCGCCGTAGGTATCTACGATGATTTTTCTTCCCGTGAGTCCCGCGTCACCCTGCGGCCCCCCGATGACAAAACGTCCTGTCGGATTGATGAAAAATTTTGTTTGATCATCCACCATTTCTTTCGGAAGGACCTTATCAAAGATCTCTCTTTTCACATCTTCGTGAATCTGCTCCTGATCCACTTCCGGATCATGCTGTGCAGATAAGACTACAGCTTCCAGACGGAAAGGATTTCCGTTTTCATCATATTCCACACTGACCTGTGTCTTTCCGTCCGGCCTTAGATAAGGAAGAACCCCGTCTTTACGTACCTGCGTAAGTCTCTTGGACAGCTTATGAGCAAGAGAGATCGGATAGGGCATATATTCCTCCGTCTCATTTGTAGCAAATCCAAACATCATGCCCTGGTCACCTGCTCCGATGGCATCCAGTTCCTCATCGGACATATCGGATTCCTTTGCCTCCAGGGCCTTGTCCACACCAAGGGCAATATCTTTGGACTGTTCATCGATGGCCGTGATGACACCGCAGGTACTCGCGTCAAATCCATATTTGGCTCTCGTATATCCGATATCCGTCAAAGTCTGTCTTACTATTTTCTGGATATCCACATAGGCATTGGTTGTGATCTCGCCCATGACCATAACGAGTCCCGTTGTGGTACAAGTCTCACATGCTACCCTGCTCATCGGGTCTTGTTTTAACAGTTCATCTAAAATAGCATCTGAAATCTGGTCACAGACTTTGTCCGGATGTCCTTCAGTCACGGATTCTGATGTAAATAATATTTTTTCCATTATGTGCTCCTTTCGCTCTGCTGAACAGCAACTATATATATCGAAAAAGGCCCGAACTGATCGGACCTGCTTCAATCTAAAATCATAAATTCGGCATGATATTTACATTCCTGCTGCGGATGACTTCCACTTCCTTCACCTGCCCTGCGGCAACTTTAGATACGCGGATTGCCCCGCCCGGAAAATAATAACAATGCCCGCACTTTACTTCTTCCTTTTCCAGATCGATGCCCTTGAGTACTGCTTCCCCTATGGACTCTCCTTTGTATTCCTCCGGAATGTTCACATGGACCAGCTCATTTACTTTGGCAATCTTCTGGTTTGGCAGAAATACTGTCTTGTCAATGTCCTCAAAACGGTCCAGAAAATACTTTCTTATAATAAAGAGGACCGCGATTGAAAAAATACAGAGCAGATTTTCCACCGGACTGGTATGCTGCGCAATCATCTGTCTTGCAATCGCAAACATCAGCACTTCTACCAGTGTTGACGCAGTATGCTTGCAAAGCATCTTGATGAATTCCACGCAGATCACAAGATTAAATGCATTGAGTACAAACTGATAGACAGCATTGGAATCCGGATTGGATGATAAAATAGTGATCAGATCTTTGATCATCCAGATCCCGCCGCCGATAACCGCTATGGCAATCAGCGCAGATAAATAAAATTCTATCCACTTGGATATTTTAAAAACTTCATTCTTCAGGTATTGTCGCACCGGCAATTCCCCCTTTATCTATACAATACGAAGTTTAAATCTGGCGATTTCTTTCTCGCTGTTTACCAGCTGGATATCTCCGCCAAGATTTTGAATTTTCTTTTCAAAACCTTCATAGCCCCGGTAGATATATCCGATATCGCTGACCGTAGTATAACCGTCGGCCGCAAGGCCTGCAATGACCAGCGCTGCCCCTGCACGCAGATCGGGTGCTGAGACATCTGCCCCGGTAAACAATTTGACTCCGGTAATGATGGCCGTTCTGCCGTCCACCTGGATACGGGCACCCATCTTTGTCAGTTCATCTACATACCGGAAACGGTTTTCAAAAATGCTCTCTGAAACGATGCTAGTTCCGTTGGACAGAGCCAGTGACACTGCCATCTGAGGCTGCATATCCGTCGGAAACCCTGGATACGGGAGAGTTTTGATCTGGGTGGAATCGAGCCTTTTTGTCGCTACAACTCTGACCGCATCGTCAAACTCATCTACCTGCGCACCGATCTCCTCCAGCTTCGCGCTGATGGCTTCCAGATGCTTTGGAATAACATTTTTGATCGTAATATCACCCTTTGTAGCCACAGCCGCAGTCATGAATGTCCCCGCCTCAATCTGGTCCGGGATAATGGAGTATTCACAATTTCCAAGCTTTTCTACGCCTTTGATCTTGATCACATCAGTGCCGGCTCCGCGTATGCTGGCTCCCATGCTGTTCAGAAAATTGGCTACATCAACTACATGCGGTTCTTTTGCCACATTTTCAATGGTTGTATTTCCCTTTGCCAAAGCCGCTGCCATCATGACGTTAATAGTCGCACCGACAGATACCACATCCATATAAATGTGACAGCCGATCAACTCATCGGCAGTCGCTGTGATCATGCCGTTTTCAATCTCAATCGTGGCTCCCAGCGCCTTAAATCCTTTAATATGCTGGTCGATCGGACGGCTTCCGATCTCACATCCGCCCGGCAGGGCTACTCTGGCCCTTTTATACTTCCCGAGAAGCGCCCCGATCAGATAATAAGAAGCCCTGATCTTCCGGATATACTCATTATCCACATCGCAGTCCACATTCATTCCGCTTCCGCTGATAACTACTTCATGTTTCCCTAATCTATTAACTGTGGCTCCAATGCCTTCCATGGCCTGGAGCAGAACATTTGTATCCCTGACATCGGGCATATTCTCAATAGTACACGTCCCGTCTGTCATAACTGCTGCTGCTAAAATGGGCAGTGCAGCATTCTTTGCACCTCCAATGACAACTTCCCCTACCAGTGGGTTTCCGCCTTTAATGATATATTGTTCCATCATACACCTCTATATAAAACTCTATTCAATCAATCGAATCATTCATTCTCTATCAATACTCTATCCATTCTTCTGAAAAATAAGCGTATCTTTTTCATACATAATCCTTGGACAGGCAATCAAAGCCTTCATAAGTCCAAAAGTTCCATGCCGCTTACTCGCATATTTATCAGTATATCACACTACATTAAGTTTTCCAACACTTTTTCTAAGGCTTCCCCGATCTTTAAATCATCGGCATCTACCGTGATGTCTGCATATTTTTCATAGAGAGGTATTCTTTCCTGGTATAAGTCACTGAGTGTCTGCCCGTTATCCAGCACCACACCCCTTGCCGCAAGGTCCCCGAGGCGTTCGGCAACCGTTTCATAATCGAGCTTCAGATAGATGACTGTACCAATATTTTTAAAATGTTCCATCGCTTTGGGGCTGTAAATGGCGCTTCCCCCCGGTGCAATCACAGAGTTTTCTGCTTCGACAGATGCGTTGACCTCCTCCTCGATCTTTTTAAATGCTTCGTTTCCTTCCTGGCTGATAATATCTCTTAAAAGCTTTCCGGTCTTCTGCTGGATCACCAGATCCGTATCGATAAACTCGGCTCCCAATGCCTTGGCGAGCAGAACTCCGATGGTGCTCTTGCCGGCCCCGGGCATCCCGATTAAAATATAGTTATTTCCTTTTTGGCTTGTCATTTCTTTTCTTCCTTTTTTTCTTCTTTACGGAGTATCCAAAACTTCCGATCTGTCTGCCCGTCTCAAAATATCCTCCATGTGAATAGATCAGAGGATTGGTCTTTTCGAGGGCAAACCGTCCGTTTTCTTCCATATAAGTATCATCTGCGAGAATGTTTACAACTCTGGCCGTAAACATATGGTGGGAGCCCAAAGGATTGATCTTTTCTACCCGGCATTCGATGTTCACGGGGCTCTCCTTGATATACGGCGCATATGAGAGTGTACCGTGTTCCCTCGTGAGTCCCGTCTCTTTAAACTTATCCAGGTCCCTTCCGGAGCGCACGCCGCAGAAGTCTGTCGCTTTGGCAAGTTCTGCCGTGGTAAGGTTGATGACAAACTCACCGCTCTTTTCAATCATATGGTAGGAATGTCTCTGGGGTCTCAGTGAAATATAGGTCATCGGCGGATTTGTACAGATCGTACCCGTCCATGCCACAGTAATGATATTGTCAGGCTCGCCCTCTGCGCCGCAGCTTACCATCACTGCCGGCAGGGGATATATCATATTGCCCGGTTTCCAGGATATCTTTGACATGCCCTTACATTTCCTTCCGTATGGCTTCCCTGAGCTGTTCCATCTCTCCGTCTTCATAGCTCAGTTCTTTCCATCCTATATTCACGGTATCATCCTCGAATCTCGGGATGATATGCATATGAAAATGGAAGACAGTCTGACCAGCCACAGTTCCATTGTTTTGTAAAATGTTCATTCCGTCGCAGCCAAGAACCGACTTTAAAGCCCTCGCAGTCATAGCTGCAAGCTCAAACAGTTCTCCGGCTGTGGCCGTATCTATATCATAAATATTATCATAGTGTTCTTTCGGCAATATGAGCACATGCCCCTTGTTGGCCGGAGCGATATCCATGATCACCTTAAATTTTGAATTTTCATAAATGACTGCTGACGGAATCTCTCCGCTGATTATCTTGCAAAATATACAATCCTGTTTTTTCATGATCTTCATCTCCTTTGGTAAGTATTGTATCTTATTTATAGGCCTTTTTCAAGAATCCAAAAATGAAGTGTGAAATTATTACTATAATATTCGCGCAACTAAAAAAGGTGAGTCTCTGCGGCTCACCTTTTAGATTATTTAATTGTTATTGATCGGAGGCTTCTACTCGATCCGCCCTATTTCATACATGCCATACACAACTTCTGTATTCCCTTCAATCTCTCAATCAATCTGAACTCTGAGTCTCTGCGACTCAAATATCAAACTTCTTGATCTTATATTTCTTTTTCGTTCCGTTCTCTTCTATGTACATCTGATTCTTCGTATGACGTTCTACCTGTCCTGTCTCTCCGACCTGTGTATAAAATCTATACTGGACATATTTATTCTATATTCTGAAGGCTCACTGTATGAAATTTATTACTCTCTGTATATAGAATGTCTTCTATGTCTTTCGACATAATATCCAAACAATATCGCCTCCCATCGATTCTTTCTAGGTATCCGTTTCCTTGTTCCTCTTTATGTTATTATTATAAAAAATGGGTTTTATATTGTCAAGCAATTTCAATATGTATACAGTGTTTTTTGTTTTTTTATTATTTATTTCAAAATATTCTGATAATTTAACCTCTTTTTTTTAATTTATCCACAGTTTCTTCACGGTTTGGTCACAATTATCCAGTAGAATAAGAAATGTAAAGTAGTTAAACATTTTTAAATACTTTCAAATCCTACCCCTCTTGAGGATGAAAATCCTCTCCTTATTGTTTTAAAGTTACTTACAGAAAAAGAGCAGCCTGCCCGGCTGCTCTTTTTCATTTCATAATTCAGTTCTTCCCTCCAGTGCCCGAAGAAGGGTAACCTCATCAATATATTCCAAATCTCCGCCCACCGGAACTCCGCTGGCAATTTTGCTGACTTTGATGCCTGTCGGCTTCACAAGCTTGCTTATATACATTGCCGTGGTCTCTCCTTCCAGGCTTGAGTTGGTAGCAATGATCAGCTCTTTCACATCCCCCTGAAGTCTGGCCATCAATTCTTTCAGCCGGATATCTGAAGGTCCGATTCCAAGCATCGGAGATATTGCTCCGTGCAGGACATGGTAAATGCCCTCGTATTTTCCTGTTTTCTCATAGGCCATCAGATCCCTGGTACTCTCCACCACCATAATAGTACTGTGATCACGCTTGCTGCTGGAACAGATCGGACAGATGTCCTGATCCGTCAGGGTACAGCACTCTCTGCAGTAGTGGACATTTTCCTTTGCATCCAGGATGCTCTCAGACAAATGCTTCACCTGGTCAAGCGGCATATTTATAATGTGGAAAGCAAGCCTCCCGGCCGACTTGGGGCCGATTCCGGGAAGCTTCCCCAATTCTTCAATCAACTTCGTGATCTGGCTGCTGTAATAATCCATATCCGCTATCCATCCTTAGAAAGGAAATCCGCCTCCCATGCCTCCTCCGAGACCTCCGGTGATTTTCCCCATTTTGCTCTGTGAATCTTCTTCCATCTTGCGAAGCGCTTCATTGGTGGCTGCCACGATCAGGTCCTCCAGCATCTCAATATCATCCGGATCAACCACTTCCTCATCCAAACTTACGGATACCACTTCCTTTTTGCCTGAAACAACAACCTTTACAACTCCGCCTCCGGCTGTGGCTTCATATTCAGTCTCTTCTAATTGTTTTGTGGTTTCTTCCATCTGCTTCTGCATCTTCTGCGCCTGTTTCATCAAGTTGTTCATATTTCCGCCCATACCCGGAAATCCGCCTCTTTTTGCCATTTTAAATACCTCCTGAAATAAAATTCTTTTTACTCTTCTATTGTCACATCCATGTGGATACAATCCAGATTAATGGTGTCTTCGTTTTTCTCAGACTCCAGTTCACCGATCTCTATCTTTACCTGGAACCCTGATCTCTTCGCCAGTTCTGCTTCCAGTGCCTCTATCTTTTCGGGATGTCTCTGAAAGTAATCCTTCCCCATGTTCATGCTGCCTTCCGGTTTGAACATAAGTCTCAGAACTTCTGTCGATTCATCCGCAGTCAGGATTCCCTTCGAAAGGAGATTCTTTATCATCGGCGGCTGTGCAAGCTTCACCTGCTTCCAGTGCTTAATGATCTCCTTGAGTTCCTGGGCTCTGGCTTTCGGAAGCCTCTCTTCCAGTATTTGCTCCGGCGTCTTTGCCGGCTCCTCAGGCTGCTGAACGGGTTCTTCTGAGGCAGTCTCAGGTGCCAGGGAGATTCCCCGGGATTTTATCTGTTCAAGCGAATCTTCCAGCATGCGCATTCGCTCGAGTACACTGGAGAGGTCGGTCTCCATCTGCGGCCGGCACATCTTGATTAATGCCACCTCGGCCAGCACTCTTTTTGATGTGGCAAACCGGATCTGGTTCAGCAGATCCGACAGTATGCGGATATACCGGATCACAGTCTCTTCTTCCACCTGTGCTGCTTTTTTCTGCATCAGGCTGAGCTGCTCCGCAGAAACTTCCAGAGCCTCCATGGACGCATCACCTTTGCCTGCCAGCAGAAGATTTCTCAAATACCAGATGAAATCTGTGATGAACTGGGAAAGTTCTCTTCCCTGCTCCACAACCTTTCCGACGATCCCGATGACTTCCGTCACGTCATTTACAAGAATGCTGTCCAGAAGTCTTTCATATACACTGATATCTACTGTCCCTAAAACTTCAAGCACATTTTCATAGGTCAGTTTTTTCCCAAGATAAAATGCAATACATTGGTCCAAAAGACTCAGCGCATCACGCATGGAACCGTCCGCCATCCTGGCCACATATCTCAGCGCTTTTTCTTCCGCCTCCACGTGTTCTTCCAACATCAGTTCCATGAGCCGGTCAGCAATAATATCTGCTGTGATCCGGTGAAAATCATATCTCTGGCATCGGGAAAGGATCGTTATGGGTATCTTGTGTACCTCTGTAGTAGCCAGAATAAAGATCACATATTCCGGCGGCTCTTCCAAAGTCTTTAACAGGGCATTAAATGCCCCCATGGAAAGCATATGCACCTCGTCGATAATAAACACTTTATATTTTCCTGAAGCCGGAGAATACTGCACCTGTTCTTTGATATCGCGGATATTGTCAACACCGTTGTTTGACGCCGCGTCAATCTCCATCACATTCATAGAACTGCCTTCCTGGATTTCCCTGCAGCTTTCGCAGACCCCGCACGGATTTCCGTCCTCCGGGTGCTCACAGTTTACTGCTTTTGCAAGCAGCTTTGCAACCGACGTCTTTCCGGTCCCCCTGGTTCCGCAGAACAGATAGGCATGGCCGATACGCCCGGCTTCCAGCTGGTTCTTCAGCGTCGTGACGATATGATCCTGCCCCTTGACCTCATCAAAGGCCGACGGCCGGAACTTTCGGTATAAAGCCATATATGACATATTCTTTCCTCCTGCATCATTTCCTTATTGTATCATAACCTCTGAAAATGGAAAAGGAAAAAAATCGTCGAACTTTTGCCCCTGTTTACCGTTGCCTTTTACACGATCTCCCATATAAACTTATAGTTGCCGATGTATAAAATTTGTAATAGAAAGAAGCGTGAATATGAAGAATCAAAATGAATTGACAACATTTTCTCATGAATTAAAAAACTCTCTGACTTTAATTTACAGCCAGCTTCAGTACATAGAGCAGACACACCCGGATCTCTTAAAGGACATTTACTGGTCCGGAATGAAAGCTGATTTTTCCTCTGTCTTTGACATGGTCCGCCAAATGCTCTCCCCTGTATCCGATGCCTCAGCCGCACTGGAGCCCGTGGACTTAAAAGCCCTCCTGGAAGAGATCAGGTGTTCATGGAATTCCAGGCTAAACGAGTGCAAAATCCGCTTTTCTGTCCAGACAGAGGATTTCTCCCCCTATTATGTCAAGGGCGCCAAGACTAAATTCCTTCAAATCTTCAACAACTTAATCTCTAATGGTGTCAACGCAATCAGCAGAAAAAAAGAGGCCTCAAGAGAGCCTCTGATTTCTGTCCATTTAAGCCGGGAAGGCGATTATATTGTCTGCAGTCTTTCTGACACCGGAATCGGCATGACAAAAGAACAGCAGTCCCGCGCCTTTTACCGCGGCGTCTCTTTTGTGCCCAAAGGAAACGGCATTGGCCTATCCGTAGTCAGTGAGATTGCCAGGGAATTGGACATCTCTATCCATATGGATTCGGCCTTAAATCAGGGCACCACCTTCACCCTTATTTTCCCCTGTCTCGCCGATACAGCAAGATAGCCAAAAGGAATCCCCCGATGCAGCCCCCAATATGGGCTGCATTGTCAACTCCCATGGTAGAGAAGCCGTGATACAGGCTTCCCGCGATCATAAGTGCGACTCCTCCTCCGTAAAATTCTTTTTGATAACCCCGGTTTTTGATCAAGATCCAAAGCATCGCACCAATGAGTCCGAAAATAGCTCCCGATGCCCCGACAGATGCCACCATTTCTCCCATATTCATATAGTATACAGCGGAGGCGATGCTTCCGCATAACCCGGCTCCCATGTATAAAACCACATATCTGGCCCTGCCGAAGCTCCGTTCCAGTCTGCTTCCAATCAAAACAAAGACGATCATATTGTTAAACAGATGATCAAATCCATTGTGCAGAAAGTTGCTGGTAACCAAACGGTAAAGCTCCCCCTGTTTGAATGCATGCATCCATGTAAGCGCTCCCCAATTAAGGATCTCTGTGCTGGCCGCGGACCACAGATACATGAAAATATTGATCATCAATATAACAGCCGTAGCCCGGTAATCTTTCAGTTTTCTGAAACGGAACTCCTCTGACGGAGCCGATAACCGGCCCTTGCTGTCTGAAGCTGAAAGTATCATGCAGACAGGATCATATAATTCTTCAAAAGACCTGTCAGGGTCCGTCCATATGGATCCGCCCTGTTCTGAAAGAATCAATACAAGAATCGATGCCTTCGGCCCAATATACTGCTTCAGTTCCTCATTCAATGAGCCCGTTTCCTCTGCAGTATAAAGGCTTCCGTCCGGTTTATGCTCGTAAGCAATAAACACTCCTTTTTTTCTACTAAGCTCTTCTTTTACATAACATGGGCCCAAAGGAGTCATTTCTTTTTGATATCCTCTGATATTTAGCAAGTTTAATATTCTCTGATACATGACATTTCCTCCAATAGAAGCCTTTTCAACTTTATTGGAATTATATCATAAATTCAAATTGTTCTGTACCTGCTTTTATCACATCTCCGCTCTTTAGTTCCGTTTCCTTCCACACTCTTTCACCATTCAAAAATGTTCCGTTTCTCGATCCCAGATCCCTGAGTATGTATCCCCCATTCTCTGTCAATATCTGAAAGTGCCTCCGGCTTACTCCGGGCTGGGGCAGATAGAGATCAACTGCTTCTTCCTGCCTCCCTGCAGTGAACTCAGCGCTGTTTAATTCTATTTCCGTATGTTCCTCTCCCGAAGGCTTTAAAACAGGTCCTTTATCCCGGACTAAAAGCACGGTTTCATCACACATCATCACGGTCTCATCCGCAGGCTGTTTCTCATCTTCTTTCGGCTTCACTCTGATTTTTCTGCTGTTTTTTACTTCTGCCCACAGGCATCCTGTGTTTAGCATAATCAGAAACCCTCCGATCACAATCCCTCTGAGATTCGGATAGGTCATTCCCTCATTCCATGCTCTGACCGCAAAATATGCGGTAGAGAAAAGAAGCGGAATATACAGCATGGCAGAACAGACCTGCATCCTGCCTCTTTTATCTTTCTTGCTCTCAAAAGGGTCATCTTTTATGAATTCTTCTGTTCCCGGAAACTCCTTTGCCCGCTCAATCAATACCGGTTCAGGATTCATAAATTGTTTCAGCCCTTCCAGGGAGACTGGGGATTTTCTCAGCCTGTTATGCAGTTCGTAAAAAAAAGTGACCTGGCTCCGGCTTCCATAATCCAGCTGATCAATACAGGACTGTACAAACTCCATGAGCTGCTCTGTGATGTCTGATCCGTTTCCCGGCACATAGCAGAGAGCCGGCTTCCCGCCGAAAACATACACATGCCTCGGTGTCAGAATAAATTGATCCGGATTCAGCAGGTGATCCTCCGCTTCTTCTATCGTCGTGATCAGATCCATAAAAAATTTTCCCGCATCCAGCTTTCCAATCTGGTCAATATATAAATCAGATGAAACAAGATGAAAATAATATGCCTCTTCATTTTCCGTCCTCCGAAGTTCACAGGGAAGGATCCCCGCGATCATATTTGACAGAAGGACCTGCTCTTCATAAACTTCCCCGCCTGTTTTAGGCACAACATAGTAATGATCAAACCCTTCCCGGACCCACTGTTCATTCAATCAAGCTCCACCTCCTGATCTTTTCTGTCTCTTTTGGAAGCATAAATTCCTGCTGTTCCGTAATCTTAAACAGTCGCAGCCCAAAGAATTCCACACTTCCCGCCACCGGCACTCCAATTTCAGCCTGTACTTTGATCTTTCTCTTTTCCTTTGTCTCAGATACGCTGAATGAACTGATCCGCCCCATCATGATCTTTCTTTCCAGATCCCGCCTCAAATCTGTTCCATATTTTTGCTTCTCCGAATACAATCCTGCTTCTTTTACAGTACCAGATACAATACCCAGATCCATAATATAAAAGAAAAACGAAAACAGAAGTACAAGTAAAAAACAGATAACAGGTACGATAAGGCTCGCCTCTAATGTCATATATCCATCTATTTCCCGCATCTTTCGCATGGCTTCATCCCCTCTACCTCACTTTTCTTTTTCTTACTGACTGTTCTTTTTAAGCCGCTGCATCCTAAGTCCGTGTGATAAGCGTCTCCCTCTTTCGCAATAAATAAAATGGATATATCCCCTTTATGGTATTTTGTGCAGCGTTCACATTCCCGGTATCTGGTCTTTCCGTCTCTGTACTTCTGCACATCCGAATCAGAAACAATGGACAGTGAAAGATGCGTACAGTTTATGTCTTTGTGGTATACACTCTCATAGGGCGTTATATATACTTCCCCGCTGCCAGCTCCTCTCTGTCCCTCAGCATATCCGGTCATAGCTTTTTGTCTGATCTTCTGCTCATAGTCTCCTGTAAACGGCGGAAGAAAAGGAAGACGGTACACGATTCGGTAGCGCGCCCTGATCTCATAGATTTCGCGGTCTTCCTGAAACCGCGAGTCTGTAAACAAAATACCCTGTGCACCTCCCGCAAGTGAGGAGCTATTCAGCCTTTTTTGATCCACAGCAGTCAGAAACTTCTGTTTCAGCAGCACGGTCCTCATTGAAGAGATGTTCTTTTTGGCCAGCATATACTCATATACCGCTTCCTCCTTTGCAGCCTCTGTAACTCCGTGATATACCTGACCGTGAATCCACAGGTTTTCCCCGACCGAGGCCAGCGCCAGGAATAAAAATACAAAAACCGGGATCAGAAGGCTGGCTTCCAGCGTCATGCTCCCACCGGAGGAGGAGAGCAGAGATGTCCCTTTGGATCGTCTGTATTCAATTGATATTTTTAAATTGTTGGCTGTTGGCTTGGAGAAATGTTTTCTTTTACAATCCAAGAACATCTCTGCTCCCCTCCTCCCGTTTAGACATTAATATTGTGATATTTCTTTCATTGGCCATTGATACCGTCCCATGACCGGAAGATTGATTCCCCCGAATCTGAACGGATTCAGACTCATGTTTGTCTCTGCTTCAAAGGAAACGTAACAATCCTTCAGAGAGAACCCGGGGACTTTCCTCTTTATATTGTCCTCGATCACATCCATCATCCGCAGATATTTTTCCTGTTTTTCAGTCTGGAGGAATAATAATACCTGAAGATAATCTTTATAAGACAGTCCTTTCTTTACAGACTTTCTTCTGCCGGTAAGTGAGGAAAGACCCGCAAATTCCATCTGCCATGTGTCTTTGGATTTCCACAGAGGCACCTGTTTTCCTTCCGAAAGATTCCTCAGATCAAGAATTGATTCTCCATAGGCCAGCGCTGCCAGAAGCAGATGCTTTGCCAGCTTGACAACAGGTACGAGCCCGGTAATTCCGAGGATCGAGACCGCAAGTGCCTCTGCCTGCCCCTGTTTTACAGTATCTCCCTGAACATAGATCAAGTTTGGCAGGAATCTCATCAAGAGAATCTTAGAAAACACCGAACCAAGATTTTCTTTTTCCGACTCCTTTCCGGCAATCAGATATTCTGTTTCATACTGCAGGCCCTTCTTCTTTTCTTTTGATGTATAGTTCCTGAAATATTTTACCCCGTAGGCTGTCCCCATAAGTTCTGTTTTTATCCCCGGTGAAGATGCATACTGTCCCCGGCCTTTTAATGACTGACTTACTGATTCCGCCTGATAGAAATCAGGATTCTTTTCCTTCTTCGTGTCCCTGTGTCCGTAGACGATCGGTACATTTTGTTCGGATACTTTCGCCTCTTTTCCCAGTACAACAGTCACCATGCCCTCCCGCAAAATCTTGACCAGCCCTTTCCTCGGATCTTTTGATCTCACCGGCGTTTTTGTTTCCGTCTTTTTTCCTGTCTCCTCCGCTTCTTCCTCCTCTTTGGCTTCTCTGTCTGCCTCATTGATGACTTCTCTTGCCCGGGAGGCATCGTCTTCTTTCGGCATCTTAAACACGTTATCCGTCAACAGCCTGATGCCGTCTTTCCCAAGGTCGTATTTCATGAATTCTGCGATCTGTTCTCTCAGGATCTCACCTCTTCTGTCTGCCAGCGAAACTTTATGAGAGGTTCTCACAGAGCCAGGATAAAAAGAAAACGGATCCCTGCTCTCTGTCAGATTGTATTTCAATGCCTCCGCAAGTTTCTCGTCCAGCTGTTTTCCATACCGCACATCCAATCCGAACAGATGATATTGCTGCTCCAGCTCTTTTTGATAATTTCCTCTGGCACCTGCGAGGGCCGCCATGTAAGCTCCCTGGGCCTTCCCTTTTCCCAGATAGAGATAAGCTCCTTCCAGACACATGCTAAGCAGCAGTAAAACTACGAGAAACATAAGACTTGCATATACAGTCACACTCCCCCTCGTATTTGTTTTCATTGAACCTGACCCGTCTTGGATGTGATCGTTTTGAAAATGTTCTGTACCACTTTCTTGATCTGAGTTTGAAAAATAATGACAAGCCCTATGAGAACGACGATGATCAAAATCACTTCTACCACACCCATTCCTCTTTCATCTTTCATAAACTCCTTCATAGCAAACTCTCCTTTCTACGAAAATGATAAAAATGCAGGCACCATCAGCAGGGTGAGAATAACGATCAGCATAAGGATCATCGGCATCAGCAGCTTAGTGCTGGCCTCCTCCCCTTTTCGCCGGGCCGTTTCCTTCCGCTCTGAAAACGCCGCTGTCTCTTCCTCCTCAAGTCTGCTTAAAAGATCCCTTGTTCCTCTGAGCAGACTCTGGGAAAGCAGGACCGACAGCTTTTTATAGCATGGCAGCTGAATGCTGCTTCCAAGTTCACTGAGAGCCTGCGTCTGGGACATCCCGAGAGCGATCTTTCTATCTGCCTCCTGAAACTGCCGGTAAACAAACTTGGGGTGATCCCCGTCATAAGAAGATCCGATGGAATGGACTGCTCCCTGAACCGTCATTCCGGCTCCCAGGAGCAAAACAAACCGGCTGATAATCATAGGATACTCCTCCATCGTCTCTTTCATTGAATTAGCCTTCTTCTGCTTCTGTCTTTCTTCCTCTGTGTACCACAGGAGCCCGAGACAGAGGATACCCATTGCAGCCAGTATCGGGAGACGGCTTTTCCCCTTGTCCGCCTCTGTAATCTCACTGCCGTTTATACTTGACGGAATACGAAATGTTTCTTTCCCTGCATTTTCTTTTTCAATTTGTTCTAATTCCTTTTTAATTCCGGCAATTTTTGATCCCTTTTTGCCGGCCTGTCCGGGAACCAGGCGAACCGGTGTCATGATTATTTCTCTGCGCTCTCCGTATGAGAGAGACGCTCTCACTTTTATGATCACAGGATTTTTTAAATCTCCGTTAAATACATTGCCTGCCTCATCGACCAGACTCAGATCCCCTATATCCCAGCTGACTTTTATCTGAGTTCCCGGAATCTGCCCCGGGAAATCAAGCGGGCTTTTCACTTCATTTAAAGACGGATTGTCACCTTTCATATGTTTTTCCAGATAGCTTTTTGCCTTCTGAAAGGCTTCCCTTTCTTCTTTTTTGGTATATGCCTTCGGATGAATGGTCAGATCATAGGACTCTTTTTCTTTGCCTGTATCAATATTTAGTTCCTGGTTCAGTTCTTCTCCGTCTTTATCCCTGTGGATGACAATATCTTTTCTTCCCAGCCATTCTGCTCCTGCCGCTAAAAAGATGACCCCAACAAATATAAAGGCTGCAAGAAATACCCTCCTCCACTGTTCGAAAAGTGAACGCCAAACCTCTTTCTCCTGTTCCTCCCTGCTGCCGCAGAAGTAGCTGCGGATGCACTCCCTCCTGTTCCTGACAGCTGTTTCCGGCAGATGACGGACCCATTTTTCTATCAATGTTACACCTCGATTTCCACAATCCTTTTTGCCCACATTCCTGCAGTGACTAAAACAATCAGACAAACCGTCGACAATATCACGCCTCCCGGCGAGTCATACAGAACCTGAAAATATCCCGGGTTCATGAGACGCACATACAAAAGGACAAAAAACGGCATCACAGACATGATTTTCTGTTCCATCCTTTTGGAAGACACCATCGTAAGGATTTCTTCTTTCACCTGTATCTTCTGGTTCATATGCTCCACCGACTTTTTAATGATCTGGATCAGATTCCCTCCGTTTCTCTTAATTATCCACAGCACCTGTGCAAACTGCACTGCTTCATCCACACCAAGCCTTAAAGCCATCTTGTCCATCAACACTTCGATAGGCTGATTCACCTCCAGTCCCGCGCACACCAGAGAGAGTTCCTGTTCCAGCACACTTTTCTTATCTCCATTGACTGTTTTCAAATCATCTCTTGCGGCCCTCACAGCGTTTTCCAGGGAGTATCCCGCGCTCAGACTGTTATAGACGGAGAGCAGCATCTCTTTGAATTCCAGCCTGGCCTGTCTGATCCGCAGCTTTCTCTCCTCTCTGGCCTGGTACAGCATATATGGGAAGCAAAACACGGCATAGAGGAGCCCGAGCCAGATCCGGTCATAAAAGAGATAGCATACTATAAAAAACAAAATCATTCCCTGTGCCGCTTTGAACGCAGCCTTTCGTATATCAAACACTTCAAGGATGTTTACCTCCTTGATTCTGCTGAGATAATAGTTCTTTATAAGCCTCATACTGACCATACTCCCTAAGTTTTTTCGTATTGTTAAGTGATCCGGCAAAACAGAGCCCTTTTTCCTGATCATACGTAAACAGTTTTGCAAGCTTCACCTGACCGTTGTGAATTCCAAGAATCTCATCGATCTCCATCAGCTTTCTGCTGCCGTCTCTGACTCTGCCGAGATGAATGATAATATCAATTGCAGATGCGATCTGTCCCCTTATGGCTGAGACCGGCATATCTACTCCCATGAGAACCATTGTTTCCAGGCGCCTGAGCATATCTTCCGGGCCGTTTGAGTGTCCCGTCGAAATGGAGCCGTCATGTCCAGTGTTCATGGCATTCAGCATCGACAAAGCTTCCTCACCGCGCACTTCCCCCACGATGATCCGGTCGGGTCTTGACCTGAGCGCTGCCTTAATCAGCTGTGCAATCGTAATCTGGTTCTCCCCGGCAATATTAGCATTTCTCATCTCCAGACGAACCAGGTTTTCAATACCATTGAGTTTAAGTTCGGCCGAGTCCTCTATCGTGATGATCCGTTCATCTTTTGGAATACAGTTTGACATTCCGTTCAGCAATGTTGTCTTTCCGCTTCCGGTGCCTCCTGAAATAAAAATGTTATATCTGGCCTTCACAAGTATCTCAAGAAACTGCTCCGTAAAATGCGTAAAGGCTCCTTTTCCCCTCAGCCATTCCATCGTCATAGGTTCCCCCGCAAACTTTCTGATCGTCATAGCGGCACCGTTTAAGGAGACCGGCGGCAGCATTACATTCACCCTTGAACCGTCGGGGAGCCTGGCATCCACTATGGGATTCGTCTCATTGACGATACGGTTGGCCCCTGCCACGATCTGCTGGATCACCTGATACAGCTTCTCTTCGGAAGAAAACTTCTTATGACATCTCCTGAGCTTTCCGCCGATCTCAACAAATACATTTTCATATCCGTTGATCATGATCTCCGTGATCGAAGTATCGTCCAGCAGCTCCTGGAGAATATCAAGTCTGCGCAGAGAGTTATAAACCTCTTTCAGCAGTTCGAACTTGTACTTCAGCGGCAGATACCCTTCTTCCGACATCCGCTGCAGTTCTTCTTCTATCAGTTCCAGGAGCTGTCTGTCGCTTATATCGCAGATGAGGTCAGCCCTCTGAAGAACTCTTTCTTTTAATATTTCTCTGCAGGACATCTCGTCCTGTCTGCTCGGTTCTGTGTCTTTGATAAATATACCTCCTTCCAGTGCAGTGTTGAAAGTACAGGGTGCTGTTTTGAAAGCTCTTTAAACCCCAAAAACCGGGAATCCTCTATATCTTCTTCCCAAACAGGAAGATACAGACAGTCACACAATGAGAACAGTTCAAAATCATAAATACAGGCGGTACTCATATCTAATACGGCGGATATGCCTGCTTCCCCCAGCTGCTGAAAAAACCATCGGTAATCTTCCCCGGACATGTCCTTATAGTCCAGAAAACATCGGGCAGAGTCTATCCTTTGGACTCCGTCAGTGCCGGCGGTCAGACTGTATGCATAATCAATGATGCCCTCTCTCCTGGCCTTTACCGCAAACAAAAGGTCCTCCATGCTCCTGTTATAAACGGCATAACCAAAGGACTCCATGCCTAAAAACAATGCATTGAGTTTTTCCGCGGTCTCAAGTGCAAATCCGGTCCGCTTCAGATTATCGGAAGGAGAGTAGACACCCGTGACACCGCCTGAACTCAGACCTTTCGGCCTGAAAGCTGCATAGGCCTCCTTCACGATCTCCTTTGCACTTCCATACCGGCATGCCTCCTGTGTGGAATCTTTCTTTAAGTAATAAACCGGTACTTTACTATCGATCTGTGTTCCCTCCTCAAGAATTAAACCTTTCACATCCTGACTGCCGGTAAATTCTGTGAGTGCTTCTAAAGAAGCAAACGCCGCCGCTGTGAGAGGATACTCTTTCTGCCGGTTGATATACTCCATCAGCCGTTTTCCATAAACAGCGTCTTCATCATAGATGCCGATAAAAATATGGCTCATAGGCACTCCTTCCATGCACACAGCATCAGATACCCGATCATCACTGCCGCGGTAAAATGAATTTGATTTTTCTCTTTCTGAGGGGAATAAGATGGATACGTCATAAACTTTCTTTCATGGATACAGCGGAGCAGATAGAAATAGAAACAGACAAGACGCGGAATCAGACTTCTGTCAGATAACATCTGAAACAGAGAAAGAACACCTCCGGCTGCAAATGATACCGCCACAAGATATATGTTTAATCCGCCGAGGAACAGTCCTGTGACAGCAAAGAGCTTGATATCTCCCGCACCAAGGACACCCATGCAAAACAGCGGATATAAAAAAACAGCAGGGCACAGACACCCCAGCAGGACTTCCTGTATGCCATAGCCGCGAAACGGCAGGAGCAAAGCTCCAAGAATCAGTCCAAACAAAATAAAATAATTCGGTATCCGGAATGTGGTGAAATCCCATATCACCGCGGCTGTGAGATAAAATAATAATACCATAGGCCTCCCTCCTATGGTATTATTTTACAATTATTCTTTATGATTGTAAAGCAGTTTTTTGTAAATAATTGTTTATTATTTTTATATATTCTTTACATTCCAGGCATCCTTTTTCTCTCATGATTCTCATAAAATGAGATCCGATGATCACCCCGTCTGCCCCATGGCTGCACACAGCCTTCACGTCTTTTAGCGTCTTTATGCCAAATCCCACATAGACAGGCAGGGCTGTATTTTTTTTTAAAAAATGAACAGTCCGTATATATCCGTCCGGCAGGCGCGAAAAAGATCCGGTCTTCCCATTTCCGCTCATGACATATGCAAAGTTTGCATTCTCAGCCAGTAGTCCGAGCATTTGAACTTCCGTCATAGTTTCATTATATATCTGAACCGGTTTCATCCCGCTATCTGCCCTTATCACTTCATCCACACATAAAATGCCGTCGTATAATTTTCTGTCCAGTTCAGATAAACAAAACTTTTCCATACCCTCCTTATACGTCATTAGTATGATACGGAATTTATACTCTCTCCGTATTTTCTGCAGCCACCTTACGATCTTTTCCCTGCCAATTCCTGAATCGAGCACCTGCTTGTGGCTTTGCCTGATCAGATCACCGTCCAGAAACGGATTCCCGACCGGAATTCCCAGCTCCAAAACAGGAACTTTTTCCTCATCCAGCATATCCAGCATTTGAAAAAAAGTATTTTCATCAGGATAGCCAATGGTCATATACAATACAAGATCTTTCATCTAAATGCCTCCCAGAAGTTTTAAAAGTCCTCCTAAAAGCGGTCCGTATAAACAATAGTCAGTCTCACTTAATATTCTCATGATCGGAGCATAAGTTCCGATCATTGGAAGCAGGAGTGCCTGGCCTATGATCAGAATCAATCCGTTCAAAAATGAACCTGCAAACGCACCCCGGATCCCGCCTGTGGAGTTTCCAAAAATAGCCGTAACCGCCCCTGTAAAGAATGTAGGGATCAGAGCCGGAAACACAACGACCGGATAATTGACTGCTCCTAAAATCCCCATGCCGATAAATCCTGCGGCCAGGCTCACCAAAAATCCAAAAATAACGGAAGTTGGATAATTGGGAAACAGCAGCGGCACATCCAGTCCGGGAACTGCGTTCGGAATTACCTTATCTGCAATTCCATGGAATGCAGGGATGATTTCTGACAAAAGCATTCTCACACCGGTGATGATCACCGTAATCCAGAGTCCAAACTGTAAACCGTTCAGCAGGGAAAAACTGATGATATCTCTGCCTTGACTGACCTGCTGCACAACCCATCCCGGACCGCTGATCAGAGAGATTACGAAAAACATCAAGGTCATTACGACAGTAAGTGCAATCGTCATTTCTCTCAGGAAATTTAATTTCTTCGGTATTTTAATATCCTCCAGATCCTTTTCTTTGTTTCCCACAAGTCTGCCGATCTTTGCAGCCAGCCAGATACCGCAGGAACTGGAATGTGCCAGGGTAAATCCTTCCCCTCCCTTGATATTTTTCATCAGAGGTGCCACGTAGGCACATGTAAAGGTCATATAGCACCCTAACAGGACGGCTCCTATGAGAACTAATGGTATAAAGCTTAAATTTGTCCCAAATTTTAATGCCGCCGCAATCAGCCCAGAAAAGAAAAATGAGACATGGGCAGAAAGATGTACATACTTAAATTTCGTAATTCTCGCCAGCAAAATATTCATCAGAAATCCAAGGGCAAAGATCAGGGCCATCTCACTGCCTATGTCCCCAAGGCTTTCTGCCTGTGCGGCTCCCAGATCCTGTACTTTTACCTGGAGACGGAAGACTCTTATGAGCATGGGCTGAAGAGGAAGCAGTGCAGCCCCAAGCGTCTGTCCTCCTGTATTGATCAGCAAAAATCCAATCATTGTCTTAACGGTGCTTGCAACGATTTTAGACATCTCCGTTTTTTGTACGAGCATTCCCAGAAAAACGACCATTCCTATGACAAACACCGCCTGATTAAAGACGTTGTTGATCAGGTACATTAATATATCCATATTTTATCCTTTCTCTAATCACTGTCTATATTTCTTTTATTGTTCTTAAAAGCTGTTCTTTCAGATAAGACTTGTCCATCATATTATCGATCCTCACGATTTTCGCTCTGGAAGCATGAAGAAGGTCTGCAAAATCAGATGTGGTGATCACAATGTCAAAGGTATCGGGATTGACAGAACCGATGTCTGCCGCCTCCACATTTGCTTCAATCCCTTCTTCCGACAGACTCTGCTGCGCATACAGACGCATCATCATGCTGCTTCCGACTCCTGCTCCGCACACTGTCACTATATTTAACATAAGGCTGCTCCTTTCTTTACAACATCCATAATCTCTTTGGGCGATCCGGCCTTTAAGATCAACTCTATTTTCTCCCTGTCATTTAATATCTCTACCAGCTCCGAGAGTGCTGTCAGATGTGTCTGGTGATCGACTGCGCAAAGGCCTATGACAATTCTCACAGGATCATTGACCTTATGGCCGAATACGACCGGCTCTTTCAATGTCATAAGGCTGATCCCGATCTTTTTTGCACCGCATTCAGGCCTTGCGTGAGGCATGGCGATTCCGGGTGCAATCACGATATAGGTACCGTTTTCCTTCACATTTTGGATCATCGCATCTATATAGCTCTCCTCTGCAAACCCCTGGCTGCATAATAGCCGTCCGCTCTCCCTCACCGCTTCATCTCTGGTTTTTATTTCTGCATTTGTTTCAATCAAGTCTTCATTTAACACTTCTATCAACATTGGATCTCTGTCCTTTCCTTCTGTAATTAACTCTGTGGTTTCGGATTTAAAATACTGTTCCAGTTCTCTTTTCAGTCCTGCTTCATCCCTGATCATTCCATGACGTTTCATAATTTCCAAAATTTCATGTACGCTGATTTTTGTGTCGATGGAACCGAGCTGTTCGCTCAGCCGGTCCATGTCATTTTTACTCAGAACCGGACTGACTTTTATAATTTTTACATTGTCCCGGATTAATTCCACCGTAGAAATGATCAGATCGACTTTCTGACTCCTTAAAATATCATCCACCTTTCTGGCCGGAAAAGCCCCCAGCAGGGAAATTTGAAATCTGCTTTTCAGCTGGGATAAAAGCATCTGTGATGTGCTTGTCCCCGTACTGCATACCACCATAACCCGGGGAAGCCTTTTCTTTTTCTTCTTCTGCCTCTCCAGTGCTGCCGCAAAACAGATCGTCAGAAACGAGACCTCTTCTTCGGGAAATAAAATTCCCAGGTCCTGCTCTGCCAGACAAATCTGGTCCATTACTTTTTCATGAATGAATCTAAAATTTTCCATGACATACTCATACATCGGATTGTCAACACGCATGCCGCAGAGGATTCTGTAATACGCAGGCCTCAAATGTGCCAGCAGCCCATAAAACAGCTGCCGGTCCTGCATCAGTTCTGCATCAAGTTCTGCTTCCATGGCTTTGATCAATTTTCTGACTACGATCTGAAGAGGCAGCCACTGGTTCACAATCTTGCCGAAATTCTTTTCATCCTGCAGGCTGCTTGCTATAAAAAGTGATGAAAGATATGCCTTTTCCTTTTCTGAAAAATAAACACCGAATTTTTTCTCAAGTCCCCTTCCCCTTCTTGCAATGATCTGAAATTCATTTGATTCCTCCAGGCCTGGATAGAGGAAGTCTTCCTCTATTTCTCTGCCATTTCGAATCCTATATACAGAAAATCCGAGAGAAAAGACAATCCGTCCGTAAGCTTCATCGGACAGCCTTGTGTGAAGTTCTTCTTCCAGGTCAGAGACGGTTTGGATCAGCTTTACCGCTTCGTCTTTTCCTATGATGGTGCCCCATAAATTCAGCTCATTGATCAGATTTTTCCCCTGTCTTTCTTCTGTAAGGCACGCAGTCCACGCAGCTCTTACGGAATGTTCTTCCCCTTCAATGCAGATCCCCCTGTATGGATAAGTTACCAGTTTAAGCTCATGTCTGCCCATCCAGCTCTTTACTTTTTTCAAGTCATTGACGATCGTATTCCTTGAATATTGAAAGTGATTGGAAATCTCATCGATGGTAATATAATCAAGAGATTCTAAAAGGTAACGAGTGATCTTAATGCTCCGCTCCCTGGGAGAAATATTTTGGTCCTCCCCGCTCCAGATCATTTTCTGAAGTCTCCTTTTTTCTTGATTGTCCAAACGCAGTATAATTCCTTTGCTTTTTTCTCTGTCCAGATTAATAAAACCGTTTTCACAAAGAAAGTCGCTGATCTGATTCAAGTCATTGTAAGCGGTCCTCATACTGATGGAAAATCTCCGCGAAAGATCTTTCACCGTGATGTATTGATCGTCATTTTGTATTAAGAACAAGAAAATAGTTTTTAATCGATTATTCACCCTTTCTCCCTCCTTAAAACCATTATAAGATTGTATGAAAGGCCGTGCAAAACCAAATATTTTCAAGATGGACTGCAGATGTCTGAACACCAAAAAACTGCACTGAAACGTGCAGTTTTTAATAAATAGAATATAACTTAGATTAATAGTTTTTTATCACTATTGGAGGAACGCATTTCAAAGCGTGACGAAAATAGTGGAAAAAACTCACACGATGCATCCCAGCACATAGAGCACCACGACGCCGGGCAGGCCCAGGAGTGCTCCTGTTCCGATGGAAGCTATGTTTAAATCCACAGGTGCATGAATTCCATTTTTCTGACAATAGATGTGGATAAAAAATACAAGAGCCGAGCAGAACCCTCCTCTCGCCAGCAAGACCAGGAGGTAGGACGGCCTCTTTAAGATTCCGTAAAGCACACAGAGGCCGCAGCCCACCACCATTATGTATAAAAGCATCTGATTCTGATCCATAAAAAATCCCTCCTTATGTCCAATATATGTAGACATAAAGAGGGTTAATCCACTTTTCTATGATTAGCTGAAAATTCCTTTAATGGTATCTACGAATCCTGAAAACCAGCTTTTCACCTTATCAAAAAATCCACTGTCGTTGAGTTTGTTATAAATATCTTTTGCCTGTTCCTTCAGCTGATCCACATTTAAATTAAGGTCTGAGATCTTATCCATCAGCTCCTGAATCTTCTGGCGGTCTGCATCGGAAAGATTGATTTCCAAATCCTTTGCAGACTCATCGATGGCTTTTCCGATTTCTGCCGGAGTCTTTAAACTGTCCTCAGCAACCTTCTGTTTTACATCTGCGATCAGTTTTTCCGCATCTTCTTTTCCGATGCTCTCAGATACCTCACCTGTTGTGATCAATTCGTCGGTTGCAGCATCCTTGCTCTTTTCGGGAATCTTTTTTCCGGTCATTTCCTCATAGGACTTCATGACGCCCACCAGTGCCGCTGTTCCGGATATTTTAAACGGCCCGGCCACCTTCACCTCTGCGTCTTTAATCCCCGCAGTGACAAGGGCATTCTTATACATCCCTTCCGTACAGTATGTAATATTTTCTGTGGTAACATTGACACCGCTTCCGCCGTCGGTCTTTTTGACTGTGACAGACGATAACGCCCTGCTGCCTATGACCTTGCTTGAAAGATAATCGCCCAGATATTCATGTTCCTCTTTATTTGTAACTGTAATCAACGTATAACTGCTTGTGTCGCTCACACCGAGCAGTTCCAGTACTGTCTGTTTTTCTTTTGAACTGAGATCTGCCCCTAATGCCAGATACTGATCGCTGTCTATACTGTCCGCTTTAACAAACTTAGACGGCCCCCATGAAAATGTCATGACCGCAGCCAAAGCCAGAGCTGCCGCCCTGAATAAAACTTTTCTTTTTCCCATCTTAATTTTCCTCCGTAAATTATTCTTACCTGTTTAGTTTAACATATCGGTCCCTTATAAATAGCAATAAAAAGCTTATTTTTTTCTTACACTTTTGTTCACAGTTTGTTCATAATCTTATCAAATTCCGCTCACATTTTCCGCTTATACTAAAATCATAGTAATTAAACAAATTTGATTGCTAGGCTTTTAAAATTTTTTCATAACCGGCCGGGAGCTTTACGGTTCCCGGCCTCCTCTCCGTCTAGGCGGATTTTTTTCGTTTCCTGATGCAGATCACTGCAAACACAATCCATCCCAGGGCTGTTAAAATGACCCCTTCTTTAAATCCTTCAGGACAGTATTTAAGCTCAATCTCATGCTTTCCTCCAGACACATCCACACATAGAAATGCATTTCCGATTGACTTTGCATCTGTCTCTTTTCCGTCCACAAGAACCTTCCAGCCCTTATCATACGGGATTGAGAAAAATACCGGTCCTGCCTCTGACATATTTACAGAGCCTTTCAGCATGCCGCTTGAAGACTCTCTCAGATGAAATGCCTGTTCCTGCATTTTCCCGTACAGGTCTTTCATGGAATCCTCGTCTAAAGATGCCAGAGTGACTCTCACCACGCCCGACATAAGGTCATCTTCTTTCAGTTTCATGTTCACAGTGATACGATCACCCTTTTTTAAATCTCCCAGATAAATGCACTGTGCATTCAGCCTGCCGCTTATATATATCTCATTGTTGCGGTAAATGGCGGTATCTTCCACCTGGCTTCCGTCGAAATGAAAATAAAGCTTTCCGTCTTCTGTGACCGGAATCTCAAATACCATGTTGTCGGAAAGACTTGCGGTATTTTCAAAGACATACTCCCCATCATTGCTCTGAGTAATCTTGCAGGCGTTGGTTTTCGGCTGTTCTGTCTTGATCATGTGAAAAATATCATTTCCCCCGAACGCATCACCGGACAGTCTGTTCTGTACGAGGAACGGATTAACGTCGTCATACTTCCATTTGTACGCTGACTCTTTCATACCGTATCCAACCGCCGTAGAATATGGGTTCTCATATACATTTACATTGCCGATGCGGTCCAGATATTGAAATTCTGTGGTATTCGTATCCGATGTCCTTAACAAATTATACTTCACTCCGAGAAGATTATTGGTAAAAGGGGTTGCCCCCTCATACAGGTACTCATTGATTCCCGTATAAAATCCCAGGTCGTCCATGATATCCACTACACTGCCGAGGGCCGTGGACCCAAACATGGTGACCCCGTTTAGTGTATGCCAGATGCTCTCATCGAGCATTTTGCCCTTGACCAGTTCCATTCGCCGGTCCGGACCTGTTTTGTATTTGTCCTTTACCTTCTGGATATCTTTTGTATCCCCGAAATATTCAGTGACCAGCACCTGGCCGTTCTCAGAAAAGCCGTAGACTGCCATCCCGGCTGTTTCTATGGCCAGCAGAACCGAGCATATGGCAATCATCCCTTTTCTGGACAGCGTTTTTCTGTCGTACACAGCAAATACCAGGAGATACACGAAAATCGCTGCCGTTGTCAGTGCCAAAACTTTGCGGTCAAAGGCTTTTGTATTCAGGAGGCTTGAGATCCCAACTGACATACAGAAGATGCCGCAGGCAATACAGAGCTTCCATGCCTGTTCTCTTCCTTCCCTCTTGATGACCAGTAGTCCGTCATAGGCCATAATGAGCAGAAGAAAAATATATAAATATGCAAACCGGTTTGGTATTCCGTACTGATTGTGAAATCCGTGCCATATATAGCCAAGGAACGGCATATTAAAGCTGAAAAACAAAAGTATCAGAAGCATTGCACGTTTTATTTTTGTCTTCCACGAAATCCGTGAGGCCATGAAATAGAACAGCACGAAGATCAGTGTCAATATCCCGCAGTAGAGATTAATCTCCCCGTCGTTGACAGAGTTGGTAATCGGCGCAGTCCCCAGGAAATGCCGGCAGTAGAGATCCGCAAAATTCCCATACCAAAGTTCTTTAGGAAAATCCCATTTTGCAGATGAGGTTTTCATTATTCCCAAATATGCCGGAAGCAGGACGGCCCCCGCCATCATTGCCGACAAAACAGAATATCCTGCAAATTTCAGACCGTTTACAAAAAAGTCTTTCACTTTTTTATGGTCATACATTAAATACCACAGTATGAGAAACAGACATGTCATGAAAGACATGTAAAAATTACAGAGCAGGGAGAAAAACAGGGCAGCACAGTAAAGCCTTCCGTCCCGCTTCTTTATCAGCCGGTCTATGCCCGCAAGGATCAGCGGAAGCATCATCATGACTTCCAGCCACATGATATTCCAGCTGTACCCCACGATATAACTGCTCAGGGCATAACAAATTCCAAATGCAGTGATGCTCATATCCTGCCTTTTTTTATCTCTGGATCTGAAATAATATGCCGCACTCAGCCCGCACAGGGCAATCTTTATAATATAGAGATGACTGAGAACCATGTTCAGCATTTCTTTCGGAAAAAGTACAATAATAAGGTTCAGCGGACTGGAAAGATAATACGCCCACAGCCCCAAAAAGTTGAAGCCGAGGCCGCCATGAAAAGAATAAAACAGGCTGTCCAAAGACCTGAGCTTCTCATGATAATCCGCAAAAAATGGAAGATACTGATGCAGTGCATCCACGATCAGAAAGGAGTTGTTCCCAAAGGGTTCTACTTTCATTATGACTGCAATTCCTTCGAGGATGAAAAACGGCGCAAGGAATGCCCATATTAAATATTTATTCCGTCTATAAAAATTTCTTCTTTTTGGCATCTTCTCTCTTCCACCTCCTGATCCGACGGTTAATTCCCATAATCATATCATATCGTTTTTTTAACATGGATATGACACTGCCGTGTGTAAGTTCGGTAACATTTCCGCCGTGCCTGCGGTACAGTAAAAGAACATCTTCTAAAAATACCGGGTTCCCAAGCTGTTCAGCGAGAAGCCCGATCCACTGGTCATGAATCCAAATGGAATCCGGAACAGGAAGAATACGGTTTAAGATATCCCGCCGAAATGCCATACAGCATCCTATATAGGAATTCTTTTTTATGTTCTTCCAAAATCCCGGACCGCTGTCCCTCCACTGAAATGTCGTCTCATCCAGAGGTTTTAATCTCTCATTAGAAATCTGCGCATTGTGGACTGCCACCGTGACATCCGGGTCTTTAAAGCAGGCTGTCACTTTCTCAACCTTTTGGGGCAGCCAGACATCATCCTGGTCGGCCAAAAAAACCAGATCTCCCGTGCAGTGAAGCAGACCGTTCTGAAAATTTTTTACCACTCCCTGGCCCGGGCCCCTGATCAATTTTAAACGGCCGTCATTTTCAGCCATCTCCCTGAGCAGTTCCCCGGAACCGTCCTGATCGGAATCCACGGAAATGATCAGCTCATCTTCTGCTCCAAGCTGTCCTAAGATCGATTCCGCCTGTTCCTTTATATATTCTTTCCCATTATAATAAGCAATGACAACTGAATTTTTCATTGTGTTTCCTTTCTTTATACCGCCGCATCCCCAGCAGTTCCCCGTCGGCGTTCTGCGCTCATTATATCATACCCCGAAAAAACATGAAATCTTTTCCTCATGCATTTCCCGTTTTTACTTCAACACATTAAAGCAGTAATTTACTATTGTCTTATGAGATTTTATCCTGTATAATGTTATCGATAAAAGTCCAAGCAAAACAAAATACTGAAGTATTTTTTCAAGGAGGATACACAATGTCATATGTAGATGAAGTAATTGAGAAAGTGGTTGCCCAGAATCCGGCTGAACCGGAGTTCCATCAGGCAGTCAAAGAAGTACTGGAATCTCTTCGCGCAGTCGTAGAGGCCAATGAGGAGAAGTTTAGAAAAGAGGCTCTGTTAGAGCGTCTTGTCAATCCGGAGCGCCAGTTCAAATTCCGCGTGCCTTGGGTAGACGATAATGGACAGGTACAGGTAAACACCGGTTACCGCGTTCAGTTCAACAGTGCCATCGGACCTTACAAAGGCGGACTGAGACTTCATCCGTCTGTAAATCTTGGAATCATTAAGTTCTTAGGTTTTGAACAGATCTTTAAAAATTCCCTTACCGGTCTTCCGATCGGCGGAGGAAAAGGCGGAGCTGATTTTGATCCTAAAGGAAAATCAGACAGAGAAGTTATGGCATTCTGCCAGAGCTTCATGACGGAACTCTGTAAATATATCGGTGCCGACACAGACGTCCCTGCCGGAGATATTGGTACGGGCGCCCGCGAGATCGGATATATGTTTGGACAGTATAAAAGAATCCGCGGAGTATACGAAGGTGTGCTCACAGGAAAAGGATTATCTTACGGCGGATCTCTGGCACGTACAGAAGCTACCGGATACGGACTCCTCTATCTGACAGACGAAATGCTCAAATGCAACGGCAAATCTCTCAAAGATGCCACCATATGTATTTCCGGTTCCGGAAACGTTGCAATCTACGCTGCCCAGAAAGCACAGCAGTTAGGTGCCAAAGTCGTAACTGTCTCTGATTCCACAGGCTGGATTTATGACAAAGACGGAATCGATGTAGATTTATTAAAGGATGTAAAAGAAGTGAAGCGTGCCCGCCTTACCGAATATGCTAAGGCTCGTCCAAGCGCAGAATACCACGAAGGAAGAGGCGTATGGACCATTCCTTGTGATGTTGCCCTGCCATGTGCAACTCAGAATGAATTAGATATCGAAGATGCAAAAACATTGGCTGCAAACGGATGTTTCGCAGTCGCAGAGGGTGCAAACATGCCTACCACCCTGGAGGCAACAGAATACCTTCAGGCAAACAATATCTTATTTGCTCCAGGAAAAGCTGCCAATGCCGGCGGTGTTGCTACATCTGCACTGGAAATGTCCCAGAACAGCGAACGTTTAAGCTGGTCATTCGAGGAAGTGGACGGCAAATTACAGAACATCATGGTAAATATCTTCCACAACTTAGACGACGCGGCAAAACGCTACGGCATGGAAGGAAACTATGTGGCCGGTGCAAATATCGCAGGATTTGAAAAGGTTGTTGATGCGATGACAGCACAGGGAATCGTATAGAATACATACAATTTAATGCAACTAAAAAATACCGGGAACTGTGACTGGTTTCCGGTATTTTATTTCATTTATTCTCTGGATTTTTAAGTACTTTCAGTTCGTCTTGTCTCAGGTAATTCTTAGCAATACCAATATCTTTTTTAATTGGTATCTCTCCGGAAAATGAGGTTAAACCCATAAACGGCTTGTTTGCATCGGCACGTTCATAAATCACTTCTGCAGCAGTATGCCCATGTGCAGCAAAATGAAGTTTATTTTGTACAATCTTAAAAAAACGAATGGATTGAGCACTTTTAGGATACGTTCTGTTGCCCAAATACGAAACTTCGTAGCGATGATTGATTTTACACGGTAGCCAAGTGAAATAATCATATCAAGATTATAATGTATTACATTATAGCTTTTTCCTCCAGTTCACCTTCCTGAAATATATGTTTAATATGTTCGCTTACTTACTAAATAGCTCCAGCAGCCAGAAATAATTTTCTAAAGAAAAAACATGTTGCTCCGAAATTTGCAACATGTTTTTTATAAATAACGTCTTAATCTTTCTGCCTTAAAACACTTTTGCCGTATAAAGATCAGCTTAGTATTAGAAAAACTATCGCAGGTGGCACCTTTGATTTCTAAGCAGCCTGCTCCAGCAGATAATATGTCCATTTTCTACACGATTGGAGTGAGGCATTCTAAGAGCCGAACGGAAATCGTGTGGAAAATGTCATAATACCTTACTCAAAAATTCTTTCGTCCTGTCTTCTTTCGGATAGTCAAATATCTGTTCCGGTGTCCCGGCCTCCAGAATGACACCGCCATCCATAAACAGGACCCTGTCAGCCACCTCTCTTGCAAAGCCCATCTCATGGGTGACAACCGCCATGGTCATCCCTTCCTTTGCAAGCTGTTTCATAACCTCAAGAACTTCTCCGACCATTTCAGGGTCAAGGGCTGAAGTAGGCTCGTCAAACAGCATGATATCCGGTGACAGAGCCAGTGATCTGGCGATGGCCACACGCTGTTTCTGTCCTCCAGACAGCTGCACTGGATAGTTGTCCGCCTTGTCGCCGACGCCTACGCGGTTTAGCAGCTCCATGGCCTTCTTCTTAGCCTCGTCTGGCGTCATCATCTTGTGACGAATCGGGGCTAACGTCACATTATCAAGAATAGACAGGTGAGGAAAAAGGTTAAAATGCTGAAACACCATGCCTACCTTCCGGCGGAGTTCATCCACATCAACCCCCTTCTCCATGATGTTCATACCGTCAATGGTAATGTCACCTTTTGTAGGTGTCTCTAAAAGGTTGAGACACCGTAAGAATGTACTCTTTCCGGAGCCGGACGCACCTATGATACAGACACATTCTCCCTTCTCAATGTGGCAGTTGATGCCTTTCAGGACTTCCAGAGAGCCGAAATATTTGTGTAAATCTTTAACGTTTATCACTCTGTCTCAGCCTCCTTTCCACAACCCCTAATACAAGAGTGAGAACCTTTACAACCAGATAATAAATAATGGCTGTTCCGATCAGAGGAGCAAACGCTTCATATGTTCGTGAAGTAACAAAATCCGCAACCTTCGTCAGGTCAACGATGGATACGTATCCCAATATAGCTGTTTCCTTGATCAGGACAATAAACTCATTTCCCAATGCGGGAAGAATATTTTTTACCGCCTGTGGAAGGATGATATCTTTCATTGTTTGTCCATAAGACAGGCCCAGAGAGCGTCCGCCTTCCATCTGTCCATGATCTACTGCAAGGATTCCTGCCCTGATGATTTCTGCGACATACGCTGCACTGTTCAGCCCGAACGTCACCGTACCGACGATCAGTCCGTCTACCCCTTTCAGAACTACAAAATACATGATCAGCAGCTGCGTAACCGTAGGGGTTCCTCTGATAATATCAATATATACATATGCTATTTTAGATAATAATGTACTTTTCCCTCTCCGCTCTGCTGTCATGCGCATCAGTGCAAGAATGGTTCCCAGCGCTACACCCAGGATAATCGCCAGCAGAGATACCAGCAGAGTCATTTTTAGTCCGTCCAGGTACATCAGGTACCGCTGCTCTGCTATAAAAGCCCGATAATATGAATCTAACATGTCAATATCTTACCTTTCCTGTAAACTACTTATCGGAATTATCGATGTATTTTGCTTTGAGCTTATCGTAAGTTCCATCTTCCTTGATTGCCTTTAACTGTTTGTTGATCTCTTTCTTAAACTCTTCGTTTCCTTTCGGAAGTGCCAGGCAGTAGTATTCTGCTCCCGCAGAGTCAATGACTAATTTCAGCTTCTTGCTGTTGTTCTTTACAAATTCCTGAGCAGGCTTTTCATCGATGACAACTGCATCCACTGATCCGTTTTTCAGATCCATGACTGCATCTACACCTTTTTTAAATCTTTTTACCTTTGCCTTCTTTACAATAACTTTTTCTTTTCCCGGCTCACCGAATTTATCTCCGGATGAAATAAGGTCTCCTGTAGTTCCTTCCTGAACACCGATTTTCTTTCCGTCCAGCTGAGACAGTTTTGTAATCTTGCTGTCTTTTTTTACGATGATAGCCTGATTGGATGTATAGTAACTGTCTGAGAAATCTACTGCATTCTGGCGTTCCTCTGTTTTTGTCATTCCCGCTGCAACTACGTTGATGGTCTTGGACTCCATAGAACCGATCAAAGATTTGAATTCCATATTCTGAATCTCGATCTTCTTATCCATGCGCTTCGCAATTTCTTTCATAAGCGCAATGTCGAAGCCGTCAACCTTTTTATTGTCGTCAACGTACTCAAACGGAGGGAATTCCGCATTGGTTCCTACAATGATCTTTTCCGGTATTTTGCTCTCTTCTTTTTTGCTGCATCCTGCAAACAGCATTGTTGCTGCCAATACACCAGCCAGTGCTACGGTTAAAATTTTTCTCATGATCTTCTCCTTCTTAAACTTGATTTAATCGCAATGGTTCTAGAACAATGGTACGACTGCACCTTTGTATTCTTTCTCCATATACTTCTTTACTGCGTCACTCTTTAGTGCTTTGATCAGAGCCTTGATAGAGTCTTTGTCTTCATTGCCTTTCTTCACTGCAACGACATTTCCGTAGGTCTTTGCTCCGCCCACAGACTCTTCGTCTTCCACTGCCAAGGCATCCTTATTTACTGTCATACCGGCCTGTAAAGCATAGTTTCCGTTGATGACTGCAAAATCCACATCCTTTAAAGAACGCGGCAGCTGTGCTGCTTCCAGTTCTTTGATCTCAATATTTTTCGGATTTTTCACAATATCTTTTTTGGTTGCCGTAAGGGCTGCTCCGTCTTTGAGCTTGATCAGACCCTGTGCTTCCAAAAGTAATAATGCTCTTGCCTCATTTGTAGTATCATTAGGAACTGCGATCACTGCACCCTTTTTCACATCTTTCAGTGATTTTGCTTTCCCCGGGAAAATACCGAACGGTTCATAGTGGATCATTCCGGCGGAAACCAAATCCAGCTTGTGTTCCTTTGCAAAATTCTTCAGATAGGTGATGTGCTGGAAGTAGTTGGCGTCAAGATCTCCTGATCCCAATGCGTTATTCGGCTGTACATAGTCTGAATACTCTTTGATCTCCAGCTTGTAGCCGTCCTTTTCCAGTTCCTTTGCTGCAACCTTCAAGATGTCTGCGTGTGGTGATGGACTCGCACCGACTACGATTGTCTTGTCCTCTTTTTTGGAGCTGCCGCACCCGGCCAGCACTCCAAAACAGACAACTGCAGACAGCGCAACTGCTATTAATTTTTTCATTGCTGCTCTCCTTACTTTAAAATAATATATAGCTTCTGTAATTGTACCCTTTAATAGGCAGATTGTAAAGACTCCCTAAACATTTCAAATGCCGATGGAATGGCATATTCCTCTTCTAAATCCTTCTTGCTGACCCATGTAAGTTCCTCTGACTCCACCGGTTCTTTCAGAGAAACCAAAACTCCTCTCATCTGCCATTCAATGTGGCTGAAAATATGTTTCCCCTCATGCGTAAATTCATAAGCACAGTCAGTCATGCCCCAGCCGTCCAATGTTTCTTTCACCAGATCCTGACTGCACTTCCCGAGTATATTGGGAAATTCCCACAGTCCCGCCAAAAGACCTTTCTCTTCTCTTTTATGAAGAGCTACCATGCCGTCCGTCTCGATGACGAACACGGTCCTCTTTTCTATCTTCCGTTTCTTTTTCGGCTTCTTCACCGGCAGCTTGTCGATCAGATCCTCTCTGTATGCGGTACAAACTGTGTCCCATGGACGGTCACAACATTTCGGCTCTCCGTTAGGCACACAGACAATGGCCCCCAGTTCGATCAGCGCCTGATTAAAATCTCCGGCCCTTTGATCCGGCATGATCTCCATGACTTTCTCTGCCATCTCTTTTTTCGTTTTTTCTTTCAGGATATCGGAATCATCTCCCAGCAGCCTTGCCATAACACGCAGCACATTTCCGTCAACGGCCGGAACTCTGATGTCATAAGCGATAGAGGCGATGGCTCCCGCCGTGTACATACCGATCCCTTTTAACGAAAGCAGTTTATCATAGTCATCCGGAAGTTTTCCATCATACTGTTTTACGATGGTTTGAGCCGCGGTTTTTAAGTTTCTGGCCCGGTTATAATAGCCCAGCCCCTCCCACAGTTTCATAAGTTTTTCTTCATCCACTTCTGCCAGATCCTTTACCTCCGGCAGTTCCTCCATAAAGTGGTCAAAATAGGGCTTCACTGCCTCCACTCTGGTCTGCTGGAGCATGATCTCAGAAACCCAGATGCGGTATGGATTCTTGTCCGCCCGCCAGGGCAGGATTCTTGCATTATGGTCATACCAGAAAAGCAGTGCTTCTCCGATTTCTTTTGTCAATTCCATTACAAAGTCCCTTCTATCAATAAAATGGTCAGCAATCCTGACGTTTTATTATATCAGGGAACCAGGCAGATTTCTACCTTGAGATTTATGGAAAGGTTTCAAAACATTAAATTGTATTAAATGAAATTTTATATCTTATTTTCGATTATCCGCATAATTATTATATTTTCAAACATTTTACCGTATAGAAAAACACTTATCCCAAGTGATGTATCAACAATTCTATTTATAGCAAATGCTAGGGGACTTGTATCGGTATTGTGAGTTACTGTAACACACAAAAATACGACACACATTAAAAAAGTTCCTTTCTGTTGCTTTAAGACCACTGATAAATAGATAATTGGTATAAGGGTAATAGACAAAATTAATTCCCTTATAATTTCGGAACTTATAGGTCTGAACATTCTTTCTACTATCAAAAAGCACATTCCCTCTATTCCTCCGATAATTGTAGCGATTTCTCGATTTTGGCTACAATAAGGCTACTTTCCATATCTGATTGCATACATAATATTGAAGCAATGACAGCATAAAATGAAACACTATCCCCCTTAAACCGTCTATCACAAAACACAGGAATACAGAAATTACTGTTTTGATAGCTCTTAATCCAATCATAATATTTTACTTTTCATATATTCCTTTTAGAATTGCTTCATCTAGTATGTGTCCTTCCATACTTTCATACAGCTCATTGAGAAAGAAACCGTTCTTCAAATCAAGGATTTTATCTAACGCATAAATATGCAACTCATATGTATGTGACTTATCAGGTGGTGTCATACCACCATAACAACTTGATAACTCTATTGATTGTTGATTTCCCTGTACACTTATCCAACTATTTGCACCTTGAATAAAGTCAACTGCCGTTTGACTTTCATTTTCTTTCAATTCATGCCTTGTCAAATTTGCACCAATCCAATGTACCCAGATAAAGCCTGTAACTGGATATGCGTCTTTATCTAGTAAAATAAAAGCAAATGAAACCGTTTCTTTTGGTTCATCTTCAATTTTAAATGGTAATGAGTAAGTAGGAACATTATTTTGGTTAAATTGTGTTCCATATCTGCCATGCTCTTTTTTAATAAAACCGTTATCAATACCACTGCTTGAAATAATCATTTGTATACCTCCCATTATGTTTATGATTTTCAATGGTAATGATAGCAAGAGTTTAAAGAAACGTTAATTACCCACTTTTTTGTGGGTGGTTAATCGGGAATGATATTTTTACTTTTTAATTCTTCCTCTTTTCCTGTTTCTTTTAAATACTCTATTCCAATGTGTTGCATAATGATCGGGCTTTTTTTACTGTGCTGAGATAATCAAGAGGAAGAAAGGAATAGAATGGCAGAATGTTTACAGCCATGTGGAAGTCAAAGAAGCTGTGAAGTATATGGGTAATGAGACAAAGGCTACGCAGGTATCACAGTTTGAGGTTGTGTTACATAAGGATAGTAACTGGAAGATTGTAGGATAGATTTTTAACAGCGTGCATTTTTTGTAAGTCTGCACGCTGTCCCCTGCTATTTATTCATCTTTTATCCTAATACCTTGATTATAATCTCCTTTGTGGATAATAACAAAGGAGGAATTTATTATGGCGAAATACGCATATATCCGAGTTTCAAGCAAAGACCAGAATATCGCAAGGCAGGTGGAAGCCATGCAGGAAATTGGACTGACAAAGAAGCAGATGTATATTGATAAACAATCAGGAAAGGATTTTATACGCAAGAATTATCAAAGGCTGGTGAGGAAACTGAAAGCAGGCGACGAGCTTTATATTAAGTCCATAGACCGTCTGGGACGTGATTATGATGAAATACTGGAGCAATGGCGTTATCTAACAAGAGTAAAAGACATTGAACTGATTGTATTGGATTTCCCTCTGCTTGATACCAGAAATCAAGTGAATGGCGTTACAGGAAAATTCATAGCAGATTTGGTATTGCAGATACTTTCCTATGTCGCCCAGATAGAAAGAGAGAATACGAAGCAAAGGCAAGCGGAAGGAATACGTATCGCAAAGGAAAAAGGCGTACAATTTGGACGACCAAAGCATGATTTCCCAGAGCAATTTGAAGAAATTTATCAACTGTGGGAAACTGGGGAAATCAGTATGCGTGAGGGTGGACGACGACTAAACACTCATCACACTACGTTTGCGAGGTGGATAGCCCGTTACCAACAACAAAAGGCATAAAAAGTAGACTTTCTCTGCCACTTCTAAACTTTGTTTTTTTGTACTGATTTAAGTTTAAAACCGCTATTTTTATCCAAAATTATCCTATACTAAATGATAACACACACGGCACAAAAAGTCTGCTTTTTGTGCCGTGTGTACTTCTAACCATTCAATCCATTTATCCTGATGTGAATATCATAAATCTACATTGAGGGGAGGGGGAAAACGAGATAACGGCAAAACGAAGATTTTTCATAATGAGAAATCGGGAGAGCGAACCAGAGAAACAATGGCTCATGGAGATGTAGGATTTGCCCTGTCTGGTTCAAGACCTCCACAAATATGAAAAATAAAAAAGGAGATAAATAAGATGAAGCTAAAAAAATTAAAAAGCATACTTGCCTGTGTGCTTGTCTTATGTATGTTATTTGGTGTACAGTCTAATCTTGCTTTCGCACAGGAAAATGATGATACCATAGCGCAGGAAAATGTAGCTGACTCTACGACAGATAATACGACTGGTGCAACAACGGACGATACCAAAAATACAGACACAACGGGCGAAGATGATGTGAACACAAAAACAGAGAGCGGTTCTGAAATAATGAACCGTAGTATTGCGGAAACTGAACCAGAAGCAGAGATTACACCACAGTCCAATGATACTATACGCGGAAATTGTGGACCATATTCTATAAATGGATATACGAATACTGTGACGTGGAGACTTGACTCATCTACTTCAAGCGAAAACATGTATACTCTTATTATTTCTGGTTCTGGTCCTATGGGAGATGCGTATACTGGATATCCTAATAATATCAACAGCGGTGCACCAGAGTGGGATGCCTATTCTAACCAAATTGAAAAAGTTGTAATTGAAAGTGGAGTTACCTCTGTAGGAGCGAAGTCTTTCAAAAACTATAAAAATCTGAAACTAGTAAGTTTGCCTTCTTCACTTCTTAGGATAGGTAAGGATTCTTTTTATGGCTCTGCTATTGCTTCAATTAATCTTCCTGAAAATTTAGAAACTATTGAAGAACAAGCTTTTTATAATAGTTCTTTGTCAGGAAGTCTTTCTGTTCCGAGTAGGGTTACTTCGATTCCCACCTATGCCTTTGGCAAAACAAATATTGAGGAGGTAGTTTTCAAGGGAGCTATTACTGAAATCGGGACTTCAGCATTTCAGGAGTGTAAGTCGTTAAAAGAAATACAGTTGCCAAATACGATAACAACGATAGGAGCTCAGGCTTTTATGAACTGCAGCGACCTTACAAAGATTGCGCTTCCTGATAATTCAAACTTTATAAAAATAAACAAAGATACATTTAAAAACTGTTCGAAACTGTCTTCTCTTTTTATTCCTGATTCTGTTATTCAAATTGAGAACTCAGCATTTGAAGGATGTTCAAGTTTAGAAAAAGTGATACTGCCCAATCAACTCACTACACTCGGTTCTAAAGCGTTTTACGGAGCTTCTTCACTGGTAGCTGCCTACATCCCGTCGTCAGTAAAGAATATTCCTCAAGGAATAAATGCCAATAATCAGATATTTAAAGGAATGTCGTCGAACAGCATGATTTATTTGGGCAATAAATCTTTAATTGCATTAATGCTACAGAATTCTAGTAATTTAGCTTCGACATCAAATGGCTTTGATACAACTAAAACTGCTCTTGCGGTTACCAATGGCGGTACTTTTGCTGACGATACAGTATTTGAACAAGGAAAGCTGGCCGTCCCTTCTAAATCGGGTAGCATCTTTAAGGGCTGGTACACCAAAGACGGCACAAACAACGATTGGGGCGATAAAGTTACCATGCCAACAACAGGCGAAACCTACTACGCCAAGTGGATCGAACTGAAAACGGATGATGTTTCCATGGAGTATGGCTCTACTAAGGCGCTTCCGACCATTGCTGATGTCACTCTTTCCAACTGGGAATCCGGCGATAGAACCATTGTCTCTATTGAGGGTAAAAAGCTAAAGGCAAATAAGGTTGGTAAAACTACCATCACTGCCACTGCTACAGATGACCATGGCAGTACTGGAACCCTAACGGTCAATATAGAAGTAACTCCTATGAGAATTATCTATGGTTCACCAGATGAAACAGAAGACGGTCGACCATATATTGTATATTCATTAAATGAAGATGGGACAGCACCTAAGATTAGTGATATTTTAGGATTCTATCCAGTAAAAGAGAAAGATGGAGAATCTGGTACTTATGAAGCAGATACTTCTAAGTCAAAGATTACACTTAAACCTGGTATGGGAGCAGACGGCGATGTGGAATATACCTATGTAAATGATGTTAGTGATAACCAAATTACTACTGATACTTTACCAACTCATCCAACTATTGATGAAAAGGGGAATCCTCATAGTATTCGTGTAAAAATGAAACTAAAGAATCCAAACTATCGTTTCACTACTGTTGGTACGAATTGGAAACCAGAAGATACAATTATATTATATGTCACTTGTTATGAAAAGGGTATGGTTGAGGTAGATATGTATCTTGAGGGAGATGAGAACCCATTAGACACCTTTGATGAGCGTCAAGAGTATGAATATGCTGGTGAAGGCATTGTTCCTACTACGAGAGATTTAACTACCTTATATACCAAGGGTGAAACCACTACTAACACGATCACACAATTTACTGCTCATTTTCATGCAGTTGAGGAGGGAACAGCCTTTAGTGGTACACACTTAACTAAAGTTAAAAATACGGAACTGACTACAGATGCTTTAAAAGCAATTGCTCCAAAAGAATTAGGTGTCTACTCATTCGTTGTGAATGGATATAATAACTATACAAAGACTTATTGTTATGTATCACGTCGTTATAGAATTATTAAGGGTAGTCCAAAAGGATGTCCTACATTTAATTTCATTGAAAGTGGAAAGACGTTGTCAGATGTTCAACTCAGTGGAACAATGAAAAATAAGATTGGAAAAACAGTCACTGGAACATTTACGTGGGAAAATGGAAATCAAACGGTACAGGCTGGAACTGCCTATAAATGGACATTTACACCAGATGATAACGATCATTATGAGGTTGTTAATGGGGAAAGTATAGTATGCCCGATTCATCAGGTAATCTTTGATACAAATGGCGGTTCTAAAGTAAACGAAACAAATGCTGAATACAACAAGGAAATTAGTGAACCTGAAACAACTCGAGAAGGTTATCGCTTTGTTGGGTGGTATACGAATAAAGAATGTACAAAGGTATTTGATTTTAAGACACCGATTACGCAAGATATTACTTTATATGCAAAATGGAATGGCATTCCTACCATCAAAGCAAATGATGTAGTTTTAACCATTGGTGATAAATTCGACGCAAAGGCGAACGTTACGGCTACAGACAAAGAGGACGGAGATATTACAAAGAGCATTGAGGTTATCAGCAATAACGTAGATACTTCAAAAGCTGGAACATACAAAGTAATTTACAAGGCAACAGATAGTCAGGGAGCTTCCGTCACAAAGGCAATTACTGTTACCATCAAGGAAAAAGAAACACAAAAGCCAGCAACGGACACCGACAAGAAGCCAACTGGCACTGATACAGATAAGAAACCAGCAAATACGGATAAGCTGACAGCATCTGACAACCCTAAGACTGGCGATACCGCCAATATAACGGCATGGCTTGCGCTGATGATAGTTTCTCTTGGTCTGCTTGCTGGCTCATTTGCGGTAAGGAAATCACGTAAAAGCTGATAACCGTTGTGGGAGGGCTTTAATCGGCTCGTACAGACTATATGTTTTGTACGAGCTTTTTCAGTATGACGGACATGCCCGTATTCTATAGTGAAAGTCCATTGCAGTAAAATCAGTATGCAGGTTGATATTATCGTCATATCAAGGCTCATTGAATCGTGGTAAATCCGTGGTAAAATGAGTGATTTTTAAATCATAAAACTACTTAAATATATAGTATCTATAAGGATATTAAAAATAGCAATCTGCGTGGCTCACATAGACTGGATCATAGAATCCAATCAGGATTTATATCGTCTGCTTTAGCCCTTTATATTCCATATCCGATTGCCACACAAAACACCCACACATTTTCTGCACCTGCCGCTTTCAAAGCTCTCGTACAGCTTTCCGCAGTGGCCCCTGTGGTATAAATATCATCTACCAAGAGGATTCTCTTTCCTTTCACCTCATCCGAAGCCCAGAAACTGTGTTCCATAGATACCAGACGCTCCCTTGGATTTAACGACTTCAGAGGCTTTGTATATTTGGTTCTAAACAGCACGCAGTCACTGACCGGTACATGGAGCATTTCTCCAATGCCTTCTGCAAACAGCATCGCCTGGTTAAATCCCCGCTGTCTCTTTTTTCTCTTGTGGAGCGGAACAGGCAGTATCAGATCAATTCCCAAATCTTTCAGCTGCTTTAATTTCCTCTTTTTTATTTCCATAATATAAAAGTCTGCATACTCCTTATGATTTTGATATTTGATCGCCGCAAGGGAATCCCTCACTTCATCATTGTATACGCACAGTGCCATCCCTTTTTGAAATGTCTTCGGATGCTTTCTGCAGTCACTGCAGTATTCCGTTTCGTCTTTTTCAAGCGGTTTTCCACAGCAAAAACAGGCCGGCTCCTGCACAAAGACGACTCTCTGACAGCATTTTGGACAAATAAGACTTTGCTGGTTTTTTAAGATATGTTGACAGATCGGGCAGCGCCTCGGAAATAAGCAAGACAGGAATAAAGATAACATAAAAAATCCTTTCCGAAAGCAGGACGATTCCTTATATATGGATCATACCGCAAATCTTATAAAAAAACAATTCCTTGCATGCTCAAAAAAGTCCCGTATCTTTTCAGGATACGGAACTTTTCTGAGGATTTATTCATGATGGTATTATATTTGATTCTTAGATTTCTTTTTTCGCCTTTACAAGCGCCTGAAGCATTTCTTCAATCTTTCCTTTTCTGCTAGGAGCATTCAGGATTCCGCTTGTTCCGCCGCTTCCGTGAGCTCCACCCACTACGACTCTGTATACGTCATCCCCTGTGCTGACTCCGGCAGCCTGAATGATCTTGATATCAGGATTTACTGACTTCACTGCTTCATTTGTAGCTTCTATGTATGCGTCATCACTTGTGCTTCCTGTTCCGATCAGGCTGGTAGGTTCACAGATCATAACATCAGGTCCAAGCTCTGCAACCGCCCTTGTCTGTTCCACTGAATCTGAGCACACAATCGTGATCATATCCAGTTCATTTGCACGTTTGATGGTCTTATCCAGGTCACACATAGAAAGCGGATGCTCTGCGTGGTTTAAGATCACACCGTCCACTCCGGCTGCTTTCAGCGCATCCGGAAGGATGAATCCCATTCCTCTTCCCGGAACTAATCCGTCCATATGCTGTGTTGTAACGATCAGGTTCTTCGTCTCCTGTGCGATCTGTTTTAAGTCCACATGCTGTCCTGTAAAAATAATATCAATGTCATATTCCTCAGCAAGCTGGTCACAGACTTTTGCAAGCTCTAAGGATTCTTCTCCATAAATATATGCTTTCGGATTGACAATTAAAAATGGTACTCTCAATTCTTTCTTCATGCTCATGCCATCCCTTCTTATTCACCCATTACAATGATCTTGCATTTTCTTGTGCGGGCACGTGTGCGGTCAAAGTCTACAAAGTAAACATATCCGGTGGAACCGACGCCTAATTTTCCGTCTTCTACGTCAAATACCTGGCTGGAGCCGAGCATAGTAGCCTTTAGATGAGCATCACAGTTCCAGAGGGCTTTTCTGTCCCCGTCCGGAAGATATTCTGCAGCGTTCGGCCATGCCTCCACGGCCTCATAATGTTTTTCTCCCGGATAAATGTAGAGCTCTTTAGAATCCTGGTTCGGAATAATCTTTTCAAGTACATTGTTTAAGTCTTCCTGAAGGAACTCATCTCCTGCCTCATTGTAATCGTGTACAAATTCTTCAAAGAAAACCGAACAGGTTGTATGAGGTGAGATGACGGTGCAGGTTCCGCTCTTGATCCCGCTGTTTTTGATTGCTTCCTTTACCTGAGGGGTGATATCCAGGTAAGTCGGTGTCGTGCCATGAGAGTCTAGGCTGATTTGTTCTTTATATACGGTCATAATTGATTTTCCTCCTTACAGCTTGGAAATTAAGCTTCCCTTGTTTCAAATACTGCATAGTAGTGTTCCAGACATTTCTGCATTCCCTGTTTTGACAATGCCTTTACATCCAGATACGTTTCCGGTTTATTATTGTCAATCTCCTCTTTTGCCGCCACTAACAGGTCAGAGAAGATATTGATTTTCGTAATTCCATTTGTTGCACAGCGGTTTAAGTTTTCATCTCCTGAAGAAGATCCTCCGTGAAGGACAAGCGGAGTGTCAACAGCCGCGGCGATTTCTTTCAGTCTGTCAAAATTAATTTCCGGAATGCCTTTATACATTCCATGTGCTGTACCGATGGAGATTGCAAGTGAATCCACGCCTGTCTCCTCGGCAAACTTCTTTGCCTTTTCTACCGTTGTATACTGAGAATCTGATGTCTCATGGTTCTCATAGTTTTCACCGGCTCCTACATGACCAATCTCTGCTTCAACTACCACTCCTTTTGGATGTGCATAGTCAATGATTTCCTTAGTTTTTCTTACATTTTCTTCAAAAGTATCCTGTGAAGCGTCAATCATGACAGATGAAAATCCAAGATCGATTGCCTTTTTGATCACTTCCGGTGTAGTTCCGTGATCAAGATGAAGTACAACCGGTACTTTTGCTTCCTCGGCATATTTCTTTCCTACCAAAGCAGCGTCTTCTAATGTAATGTTTTCTCCGATATGTGCCTCAGCCAGTGCAAGGATCAGCGGGAGATTATGTCTTTCGGCTGTTTCCACATGCCAGCGGAAAGACTCAAGATCAATAAAGTTTGGTGCAGGGATCGCGAATTTCCCTTCCTGCGCTTTTTTAAACAGTTCCTTTGAAGTTACAAGCATCTTCTCTTTCCTCCTTAATTGAGAATGTCTCAAAGGTCAGGTCCGTCAAACGAACACAGACCTCCGGGACATCTTCTTTCTGTTCCTAGCTGTTAAACTATAAAACGTTTCTTCCGTACATTGCGTCCTGCTCTTTTCTCAGCTGGTAGATCAGCGTAGACTTATCTAATTCCACATCATCGTATGTCAAAAGTTCACCCTTCTTCACATCTCTCTTCATCACTGCCTTGTTTGTCACAAGTCCAAACGGTACGTATCCCTTCGCATCAGATTCTTTTGCTTCCGCGATAGATCCGTGTGTTGTGAATCCTCCGATTCCGTCGATAGTCTGGCCTGCTTTCAGGTCGATCTTCGCTCTTGTGATACACTCAGATACAAGCCCGTCGATCGGCACACAGGTAACCTCTCCGTCGATGACTGCTTTCGCTACCGTAAGCGGTGTCTCTAAGTTACATAAGTGGTATGGACGGTATAAGGTCCAGAGCGGTCCGGGTCCCATGCTATGGTATGCCATCTGGTACGCGATCTCTTCGTTTGGTGTAGAAACCGTTACGAAGACTCCAGGTGCTACTCCGTTTACATATTCAACAACCCCATGTTTGTTTAAGATTCCGCCGTCTTTCTTAAGCTTTAAGATATCATTTAATTCTTTGATACCTTCTGTTCCAGGAGCAGTCTGTGGTCCGTGTCCTCCGATCACATCCGGCACTAATCCTGTGTAGTTGGACATTGCGGTCATCTCTACCATAGTCTTTGTTCCGTCTTTGAATGCGCACAGCATCTTCGGGCTCATGACCCTTCTGGTTGCTTCTTCTAATACAGTGTCTGGGTTGCAGTCGTAGTCAAGCTTGTTGTTCTTTCCTTTACCCATGACTTCTACATTCATTCCCATTGCCTTTGCGAAGCTGTAAAGTTCCATGACAGCTCCCGGCTCATCTCCTGCGGATCCTGTATAGATAACCCCTTCTTTTTCTGCCATCTTCTTTAAGTAAGGTCCGATGACTACGTCAGTCTCAACGTTCAGCATAACCACATGCTTTTTGTTCTTCATTGCGTCAGTTGCGACTTTTGCACCTACATCCGGCACTCCAGTTGCGTCGATGGCACACTCTACTAAGTTCGCCTGGGATACGAAGTTTGCATCTTCACAAGCTACATATTTCCCTGCTTCCATAGCTGCGTTTGCATCAGCAAGAGTTTTTGCCACTGCAATATCATCATCTTTTACACCTGCATATTTGAATGCATTGACTGCGTTTTCTACTTTAATGTCGGAAACGATGGCCGGCATCATACCGTTCATTAAGACCATCTGGGTTACCATTCCGCGTCCCATCTGGCCGGCACCTACGATACCAGTCTTGATGATCTTTCCTTCTTCCTGTCTCTTGATTAGTTTTTTGTCCATGTTTAACATAACATCAATCTCCTTAAATTCTATGTATGATTGTTAGATTGTTACCTGATTTCAATAGTACCGCCGGCTTTCAAGTCCTCCGGCAGCAATGCATTGCCTTCCAGCATAATGCATCCCGGGCGTTCTGCCTCGGTTCCGCCCTTAAAGCTTAATGTACAATGTCCAAGTTCCTTTAAGGTATGCGGCGCTTCACTGCCCACAGCGCTGATCTTAAAATCTTTGCCGCAGATCGTCATGGTATCTCCTGCCGCAGGTTCTTCTGTAAGTTCCGCCTTTGTATGTAAAACTGACAGTTCAGCAAGTTCCGGCGGAGCATCTTCATTAAAGATAATGATAAAGTTCATATCGGCATCCGAGAGAAACGCTAATGCGTCCGGCCCTAAGCCTGTGATGGTTGACTGATATTTCATATGTTCGTCTCTACCCTCCATTTTTGGTTCTATATTTCTTAATACATTCCAATACTGAATGCAAATGCGATCAATACGGCCAAAGGTCCGGTTACGATCCTTGAGAACAGCACAGCTGGAACACCCATTTCAATGGTCTCCGGCTCTGATTCTCCAAGACTCAGTCCAACCGGCACGAAGTCGGCACCTACCTGCGCATCGATAGCAAACAATGCCGGCAGTGCATACTGCGGCGGGATGTTTCCAAGAGCAAACTGTGCTCCCAAAAGAGTTCCGACTACCTGTGCGATAACGGCTCCAGGCCCCAAAATCGGGGATAAGAACGGCAGGGCACACACGAAAGAGATACCAAGCATTCCAGGCAGGGTACTGCACAGTGGGGAGATCGTCTTTGCGATGACATTTCCAAGTCCGCTGGCACTGATGATACCCAGAAGGGTACTTGTAAATGCCATGAATGGCAGCACGTTTTTGATGATCATCTCGATGGTCTCACGGCCGGCCTGGAAAAACTTGCTGACTACGTTTCCAACGCCTTTTCCGATCTTCACGATGATTCCTTCTTTCTTGCCGCTGTTTGCAGCTGCGATCTCTTCTTTCGCCTGGTCTTTGGATTTCGGCCCGTTATCTGCGGCTGCCGGTTTGGCTGTCTCTGTAACACCTTTATAGTCAGATTCCACGATACATTTTTCTGTCACTGCGGATACGTAGATCTCCGGTGTGATAAACTGTGCAAGCGGTCCTGCCTGCCCTACCGGCATCAGGTTGACGGTAAAGATACCTTTCTTTGGGTAAACGCCGCATCTTGCGGTTCCTCCGCAGTCTACTACCGCTACCAGCACTTCTTCGTCCGGCGCTGTTGTCTTAAATCCGTCTAACGCTTCTCCGCCAGTCATGTCTGCAATTTTCTGTGCCACCGGATGAATCCCTCCGCCGGTTACACTTAAAATCTTATGGCATTTTTCAGTTGCAGTAATTGTCAGGGGGCCTCCCCAACCGCCGTCTCCGGCTTTAATCGTAATTGTTTTATACATACTCTTTCCTCCTCCCACAGATTATTTGTTTGCTTTTCCAGTCATTCTGAAGTAAATCTGTTCCGTCAGCAATCCGCGGATCAGAATGACGATCACACCGACGATAAAGTATCTCACGGCAAGTCCTCCAATGGACAGACCGAGCTTCGTGATACCGGCTGAGATACCGGTGTATACGAACAGTTCGCCGGGGTTTGCATGTGGGAAAAGTCCGGTAACCGGGTGTACAAAACTTACACAGGAGTCATAATAAGCAGGTTTATATTTTTCTTCTACGAAACGTCCGAAGGTATAGCACATCGGGTTTCCCAAGAACAGCACCGCGATGATCGGAAGCAGTGTATAGCGAAGTACTGCAAATCTGGTCAGCTTCTGTGCGAAGCGTTCCACCCTCTCCTCTCCGATCAGCTTGATCACTGAGTTAACGGCTGTCATCAGGCAGACAACCAGCGGGATGATTCCTGTCACCCATCCCATAAATGTGGTACCGCCCTCCTGGAATAGCTTAATAAATCCGTTGGCAGCGTTAGATATGATTTCCATATTTTCTCCTCCTTCTTAATTGAGATATATCAATTTCTCCTATATATATAAAATATTGTCAGACAAAATTTCCAAAAAAGAAAAACCAATCTAAAACATGCTTTTGGGCCCTCAAAACAAGTTCAGTCAGTCTTCTTTTTGCAATCTTGTCAGTCTATATATATATTCCAAAGTAATACTAAAGGGTCGTTCCCTGAAGCCGCATATCCAGAGCCTCCAGTGCCCGGATATATCCTTTGTAATATTTTCTTCTTTTCTTATCCATTCCCCGGAATACATCCAGGTGCTCATAAATACTCGTCCCTACCATCTCCTTATCGAGAATTTTGGAAATGGGCTTAAACTTCGTGAGAAAACTTAGTCCCTCCATGATTTCTCCGCCTGTGATGATCCCACTGCTGTCGCACGCGATCATTACAATATTCCCCGAGAGAAATCTTCCCTTCTTCTGGCCGATCCCGACGTTTCCAAGCTGATGAACTCTCCTCACCGCTCTGCGGTAATCCTTCACCTGAAAATATCCTCCGACAGCCTGAACAACAAACAATACAAAGATAACTAATAAAAACACCGAAATTCCCTGCATCTTTAAATGTACCCCTTTCTCATAACAGCTTCTCAGCACATTCGTTATTTGTGATCAGCATATTGACATATCCTCCGCGTATGGCTCCCTTTACGGCTTCGGCCCGGTTGGCTCCGCCTGCGATGGCAATACGGTTTCTGATCTTTTTGATCATAGGAAATGTCATTCCTGCAACTCTCTCATTAAACTGCTGAAACGGTTCCGCATTCCCTTCTTTGTCAAAGAACTGAAGGGCAATGTCCCCTGCAACTCCCTGCTTAACATACTGATCCATCTCCTCCTTGGTCAGATAACCCGCCTGAATGAGAGTGGAGCCTCCGCTTTCCGGGATACCCACTCCCATGACAATAGTGTCCAGCTTCTTGAAGTCTTCAAAGATATAGTTCACAGATTTCTCTTTCAAAAAGTACTCCATGACCTTCCGTTCAGAAAAAACCGCAGGTGTAAGGAACTGGGTGTAAGTCCCGCCGAATTTCTTTGCAAATTCCTTTGCGATCTGGTTGGCCTGCACGTCTACTTTGGAAACGGTTCCCTGGCTTACTCCACCGAGGATCGGGACAAACATATAGTGATTCTCCTTAGAAAATGCACGGTTGGTGCGGGCTACGTTGTGCAGGGTGAATCCCATAGAAACACCTATGTAATCCCCGTCCTTAAAATACTGTGAAAGAAACAGTGCCGCCTTCTCATACAGCCTGGAAATCGAATCTGTCTTTGTGTCCAGCGGGCTGCTTTCCACTACCACAACTTCCTTTAAACCATATTTCCGTTCCAATGCCTTTTCCAGCTTGCCATACGAAAACTGTACCGGATTGATGACTTCGACTCTTACGATCCCGCTTTCCTTGCCTTTCTGAAGCATTCTTGAAACCGTTGCTCTGGAAATCCCAAGGTAATCGCTGATATCCTGCTGCTTCATATCATCTTCATAATATAAGCTGCAGCATTTGTAAATCAATCTCCAATCATCCACTATCTTTTTCATATGTTTTCTCCTGTTTGTATTAATGTCCATCCCATGATGCCATAGATTGTATTAATTATCATGCAATAACTCTATCAAAATCTTAAATCTTTATCAATGCAATTTCGTTGAACAAATGTCGAAGTAGACTTTTTTGAAACATAAGCTTTTACATTTGTTCTAAAAAATCGTTAAAAAAATGACAGATATAATTGTACAGTATTTTATACAAATAATTCAAGTGATTGTATACAGCCTCTGGTAACTATGTTAATTTTTTAACCTTTTTTCGATCTTTTTTTGTTTAATTCTCCTGACTTTTTCACTTGCCAAGTCTAGGAATTTCTCTATTCAGAAAATGCTTCCATTCTTAAAAACAAAAAAACCGGTGAGCAAATCCCGGTTTTTTTCATCATTGATCCGTATGTTCAGTTACAGATGTTTTCTAAATTAATATCTCAGGATATTTTTTTGTAACAATTTTAAATACCTCATCCGCCACGTCAAAAGTATACCGTCTCCACCAGTTTTCCGCACATTCGATCATAATCGGAGATACAAGAAAGTTTCAGTCCTATGCAGGCAATATTCGGGCAGTCACCGTAGATCATCTGTACCGCTTCAATCATGCTGCGCCCGATACTGTTATTTGTAATAACTTTCACTGACGAGGAATCCATATCCATTTAAATTGACCTTTAGCTCTGCAAACACTTCTCCAATATGTTCTCTGTCTGCCTGATACAGATTACAGGCTGTCTGTTTCATGTCTTTTCTCCACTCACTTCTGGCACTGGTAATGTATTGAATATTATTAGACTTATTTTTAGAAATGTATTCTATCAATGCTACAATCACAGCAGATGACAATAAAACATCGAGAATCCCCATTGTCCGCTACCTCCCCTATATCTTTTG